>ENA-ORPH01000367-ORPH01000367.1-human-gut-metagenome-genome-assembly--contig:-NODE-367-length-50409-cov-3.498650_pt1 | contig 50409 bp, 53 predicted proteins | sample MGYA00242142_ERZ509074 | MGnify/ENA primary metagenome ERZ509074 (study PRJEB26280, sample SAMEA2338724) | human gut metagenome | biome: human gut; feature: human-associated habitat; material: faeces...
ACATGGGAGAGCCGGTGAAGATTGCGGATTTGGCGAAGCGCATGATTGAACTGTCAGGATTGCAGGTAAACAAGGATATCGAGATCAAGTACACTGGCCTTCGTCCCGGTGAGAAACTATATGAGGAGCTATTGAACAACAAGGAGAACACGAAAGAGACCCCTCACGAGAAAATTCGGGTGGCGGCGGTTCGTGAGTATGACTATAAGGATGTGATAACACATATCCATGTATTAATCGAATTATCCCTTCGTGTCCAGATCCTCCCGATGGTGAGGGAGATGAAAGCATTCGTGCCTGAGTTCAAGAGCCAGAATTCTCGGTTTGAGGAGTTGGATTGAGGACGGAATATTTCAAGGAGAAATGTTTGCGGTAAAAATCTTTAACGGGTACAGGGGGTATGTTAACATGGTCCCTGACAAAATCACCTTGACTACAAGCCAATGTTAAAATCAGAGTTAATTTATTAACAAAACTCGGTTTAGGGCACAGTAAAGTACCCTTTCAAAGGGGGGATGCCTAAATTGAGTGCTTACGATTTTAAGCCATTAAAATCATTTATTCTAGGTAGTGTTCAATGAGCATGTGATTCGATACCACGTAAGTGAACAATTAAGTGACTTTTAAATAATATTAAGGCTATGAGTATTTTTAAAGACAAGACCCTGATGATTACAGGTGGTACTGGTTCATTCGGTAATGCAATATTAAATCGTTTTCTTCATACTGATATTGGCGAAATCCGTATATTCTCTCGCGATGAGAAGAAACAAGACGATATGCGCCATGAATATCAAGTGAAGTACCCAGATGTTGCGCATAAAATTAAGTTCTTTATTGGCGATGTACGTAACCTACAGTCTTGTCGTAATGCAATGCCTGGCGTTGACTATATATTTCATGCAGCTGCTTTGAAGCAAGTTCCTTCTTGTGAGTTCTTCCCTATGGAAGCTGTGAAGACTAATGTGATTGGTACAGATAACGTACTTACTGCTGCTATTGAAGCAAAGGTTGGCGTAGTTATTTGCCTTTCTACAGATAAGGCCGCATATCCTATTAATGCCATGGGTATCACCAAGGCTATTGAGGAGAAAATTGCAGTAGCAAAGTCACGTTATTCAGGCGACACCAAGATCTGTTGCACCCGTTACGGTAATGTAATGTGCTCACGCGGTTCAGTTATTCCTTTGTGGATTGATCAGATCCGCAATGGCAACCCAATCACATTGACCGAACCTTCTATGACTCGCTTCATCATGAGCCTTGAAGAAGCAGTCGATCTAGTTCTCTTTGCATTCGAGAATGGCCAGAATGGTGATATCCTTGTTCAGAAGGCCCCAGCATGTACCATTGGTACACAAGCGGAAGCTGTTTGCGAGCTCTTTGGTGGCAAGAAAGAAGGTATAAAGGTCATTGGTATCCGTCATGGTGAGAAGATGTACGAGACCTTGCTTACCAATGAGGAATGTGCTAAGGCAGAGGATATGGGTAACTTCTATCGTGTACCAGCCGACAACCGTGGTTTGAACTATGACAAGTTCTTCAAGGAGGGTGAGGTAGAGCGCAATAAGCTCACAGAGTTCAACTCTAATAATACTCGCATCCTCAATGTTGAGGAGACAAAGGAAAAAATTGCAGCCCTCGAATACATTCAGAAAGAATTGACAGGTGAAGGTAACTTTGTACAGTAATATTCTGCAAGTATTATAGTTAATTACTACAATCAACAATATGAAGCATTTTGCAGATAACGGTAAATTAAAACTGCTGATAATTGTGGGTACTCGTCCAGAGATTATTCGCTTAGCAGCAGTTATTAATAAGTGCCGTAAATATTTTGACACTCTTCTAGCGCATACGGGCCAGAACTATGATTATAATCTTAATGGTATATTTTTCAAGGATTTGAAACTTGCTGATCCAGATATTTATATGGAGGCTGTAGGTGACGACCTTGGTTCTACCATGGGTAATATCATTGATAAGAGTTACAAGGTTATGGTAGAAATCAAGCCAGATGCGGTTTTGGTTTTAGGTGATACAAATAGCTGTTTATCAGTTATTGGTGCGAAACGACTTCACATACCTATTTTCCACATGGAAGCAGGTAACCGTTGCAAAGATGAGTGTCTGCCAGAGGAAACTAACCGCAGAATCGTGGATATCATTTCAGATGTTAATATGGCTTATTCTGAGCATGCGAGACGCTATCTTGCTGATTGTGGCCTTCCAAAAGAACGTACCTATGTTACAGGTTCTCCTATGGCAGAGGTACTTCACATCAACCTTGCGAAAATTGAGACCAGTGATATTCACACACGTCTTGGTTTAGAGAAGGGCAAATACATTCTCCTCTCTGCACACAGAGAAGAGAATGTTGATACCGAAAAGAATTTTACATCACTTTTCACAGCTATCAACAAGATGGCAGAAAAGTATGATATGCCAATTCTTTATAGTTGCCATCCTAGAAGTCGCAACCGATTAGTATCTAGTGGATTCAAGTTAGATGAAAGAGTTATTCAGCATGAGCCTCTTGGTTTTCATGATTACAACTGCTTGCAGATGAATGCATTTGCTGTAGTTTCAGATTCTGGCACACTCCCGGAAGAAAGTTCTTTCTTTACTAGCGTTGGCCATCCTTTCCCTGCAATATGTATCCGCACATCTACTGAGCGTCCTGAGGCAATCGATAAAGCCGACTTTATTATTGCCGGTATTGATGAGAAATCACTATTACAGGCTGTTGATACAGCAGTAGAGTTAAATAGAGATGGCAACTTTGGTATTCCTGTACCTGATTATGTAGAGGAAAATGTTAGTACAAAGGTTGTAAAAATCATCCAGAGCTATGTTGGAATAGTGAATAAGATGGTTTGGCGTAAATTCTAATATAATGAACATACTTGTTACAGGAGCTAAAGGTTTCGTTGGAAAGAATCTTTGTTCACAACTTGAGAACATTGCCTCTAAAAAGGCTCGTTGGTATAAGGTTAATCCTGATATCACACTATTCAAGTATGACAGAGATTCAACATCTGAAGAATTGGAAGAATACTGCCAAAAGGCTGATTTTGTATTCAATCTTGCAGGTGTCAATCGCCCTAAAGATCAGGACGAGTTTATGAAGGACAATTTTGGTTTTGCAAATACCCTTCTTGATACATTAAAAAAATATCATAACACCTGTCCTGTTATGATCAGTAGTTCTTCACAAGCTGCTCTTGATAATCCTTATGGCCGATCAAAGAAGGCTGGTGAGGAATTGATGTTTCAGTATAGCCGTGAGACAGGTGCTAAGGTTCTTGTTTATCGCTTTCCAAACCTTTTTGGAAAGTGGTGTCGACCAAACTACAATTCTGTAGTAGCTACTTTCTGCAATAATATTGCCAATGGGCTTCCAATTCAGGTAAACGATCCAAGCGTAATGCTAAATCTCGTTTATATTGATGATGTAGTTGACCAGCTTATTCGTTGTCTTACAGGTGACGAATATATGGAAGGTAAATATTGTTATATACCAAATGTATATAAGGTGCGTTTGGGGGATATAGCAGATCTTCTCTATTCATTTGAGAGGGGACGCTATTCATTGCAGATTCCTTGCGTAAGCGACAGCTTCCGTAAAGCTCTCTATTCTACATACGTTTCTTATCTTCCCCAGGATAAGATTGCTTATCCTCTTGAAATGAAATGTGATGACCGCGGTAGTTTCTCAGAGTTTATTCGCACTGAGAATCATGGTCAGGTTAGTATCAATATTTCTAAACCAGGAATTACTAAAGGTCAGCATTGGCATCATAACCTTGTTGAACGTTTCTTGGTGGTAAGTGGACGTGGTCTAATCCAACTTCGTAAGGAAGGGCTAGATGAGAATGGTAATACTTATCCAGTACTCAATTATGAGGTAAGTGGTGAAAAGCTTCAGGTAGTTGAGATGATTGCGGGTTATACCCACAATCTTATAAATCTCTCAGAAACTGAGAATATGGTTACAGTTATCTGGGCCAATGGTTGTTTTGATCCAAATCGTCCTGATACATATTTCGATCCTGTAGAATCTTAATAAAAAGATTGCTTATGTTCAATAATAAATCGATTCTTATTACAGGCGGTTCAGGTCTTTTTGGCCGTTGCTTCATAGAGACTATACTTCGCGACTATCCAGAAGTAAAGAAGATTATTATTTATTCTCGTGACGTTCAGAAGCAGGATGAAATATTAGCATTATACCCTAAAAAACAATTTCCGCAACTTAGATATTTTATCGGGGATGTGCGTGACAAGGAGCGATTAATCCGTGCTTGTGGTGGTGTTGATATTATCGTACATGCTGCTACTATTGCTTCAATAGAAGCAGCAGAATATAATCCTGGAGAATGTATCAAAACAAATATTATTGGAGCTGAGAATGTCATAAATGCAGCTCTTAAGAATAATGTTCATGATGTGGTTGCACTTTCTTCAGATAAGGCATGTGCGCCTTCAAATCTGTATGGAGCTACACAACTTGTTTCTGATAAACTTTTTGTCGCTGCTAATAACCTTACAGGTTTAAATGATATAAAATTTTCTGTAGTTCGCTATGGAAATGTGATGGGAAGCAAAGGTTCTGTCATTCCTTTATTTATTGCGCGTAAAAAATTGGGCGGACGTAGTCTACCTATTACCGATAAGAGAATGACTCGTTTTATCATTTCTAATCAGGAAGTAGTATCTGCTGTCGAATATGCTTTAGAAAACCATATGGGTGGTGAAATATTTATTCCTAAGGTTTCTTCTTACAAGGTTACAGATCTTGCTACAGCTATTGCCCCCGAAATGGAACAGGTTGAAATAGGCAGACGTCCCGGAGAGAAAATTGACGAAAAACTCATCTCGTCTGCTGATAGCCAGGCAACTCTCGATCTTGGTAAGTATTACGCAATTCTACCTTCTATGGTATATACAGGTCATCGATTATTAGAGGATTATAAGGTGCATTATAATGCTGTATTAGTACCTGAAGGATTCCATTACAGTTCAAATGATAATCCTGTATTTGAAACTGTGAACTCATTACGTGATAAGATTAGAATGTATATTGACGCTTCTATAAAATTTTAAATATATTATGATTGATAAGATAATTCCTTACGGTCATCAGTATATTTCTGATGAGGATATTCGAGCAGTTGTAGATACCCTTAAGTCTGATTATTTGACTTGTGGCCCTGCAATTCCCACTTTCGAAAAGGATTTTTGTGAATATGTTCATGTTAATCATTCAGTTGCTGTAAGCAATGCTACCGCTGCTCTACATATTGCTGCAATGGCTCTTGATGTACAGTCTGGTGATAATGTTATCTGTACACCTCTTACATTTGCTTCTTCAGCAAATTGTATTCGTTTCTGCGGAGGTAACGTAAAGTTTGTAGATATTGATCCAGATACTTATCTTATTGATATTGATAAACTTAAAGAAGTACTCGCTGCATCACCTAAAGGAACTTACAAAGGTATGGTTCTAGTTGACTTTGCTGGCTATCCATTTGATATGGAGGAATATCGAAAGGTTGCTGATGAATATGGTATGTGGATTCTTGAGGATGCTTGTCATGCTCCTGGTGCATGGTTTACAAATAGCGAAGGTGAAAAGGTATATTGCGGTTCATGCCGCTATGCTGATATTACTGTATTCTCTTTTCATCCAGTAAAGCATATTACAACAGGTGAGGGCGGTATGGCATGCACTAATGACGATACTCTTTATGAAAAAATGGCTCTTTATCGTACTCATGGTATTACTCATGAGGCAGATCAGATGGAACGTCAAGATGGTCCTTGGTATTACGAAATGCAGGAACTTGGCTACAATTACCGTTTAACTGATTTCCAGGCAGCTCTCGGATCTTCTCAGCTGAAGCGTGCTCGGCACAATGTAGAGCTTCGTAGAGAATTGGTTAAGAAGTATAACGAGGCATTTGCAGGTATAGATTGCATCAAAACACCTTATGAAGCTTCTGATGTTTATCATGCATACCATCTTTATATCATACAGGTCGAAGACCGTCTTGGGCTTTACAATTTCTTGCGTGAAAACAAGATTTATGCACAGGTGCTTTATTATCCTCTCAATCTTATGCCATACTATAAACAATTTGGAAATAAGGAAGGTGATCTTCCTGTTGTAGAGGATTACTATAGGCATTGCTTGGCTCTGCCAATGTTTCCAACATTGACTGAAGAGGAACAACAATATATCATTGCTAAGGTTAAAGAGTTTATCTACAAATAATATGAAAAACTTGTGTATTATTCCTGCTCGTGGTGGTAGTAAGCGTATTCCAAGAAAGAATGTAAAACCATTTCTGGGAAAGCCAATGTTATCATATCCTATTGAAGTAGCTCTTGAAACAGGGCTCTTTGACGAGGTAATGGTAAGTACCGATGACGAGGAAATCGCAAAAATTGCAAAGCAATATGGTGCTAAAGTACCATTTATGAGAAGTGCTGAAACTGCTAGCGATTTTGCAACTTTAGCAGATGTTCTTAGAGAAGTATTAAATAATTACCAGAATGATGGTATAGTTTTCGATAACATGTGTTGCATTCTTGCAACATCTCCAATGTTGAGGTCAGAAGATATATCAAATGGATATAAGGCTTTACTTACAACAAACTTTTCCTCAATTATTCCAGTAGTTCTGTTTTCGTATCCTATTCTTCGATCATACAAGATGGATGATAATTATGGAATTAGTTATAATTGGCCGGAATACGAAAAGAGCAGAAGTCAAGATTTGCCTCCTGCTTACCATGATTCTGGTACATTCTATTGGCATAAAATTGATTTATGGAAGGTAGGTCAAATATCACGAGGAGGAATAGTTGTTAGTGAGGAAACTGTTCAAGATATAGATACAGAACAGGATTGGAAAATGGCTGAAATTAAATATAAATTGCTTAACAACAAATTGTAAGGTGGAAAGGCGGAAGGTATATATCAGAGCTGATGCAGATAATAAGATTGGATATGGCCATTTTATTAGATGTGTCGCTTTAGCTGATATACTAAAAAGTAAATACGATGTTATTTTATTCAGCCAAAATCCCTCACATTTTCAATACGATGAGTGCGAGGGCATCTGTAGATTAGAATCACTCCCATCTGATGATACCAAATTCGATATTTTTTTATCCAAATTACATGGTTCCGAAATAGTAGTTCTTGATAATTATTTCTTTAAAAGTGAGTATCAGAAAGCAATAAAAAATAAAGGATGTAGCCTTGTTGTTCTTGGAAGTAATGATCGACATTATTATGCAGATGCTGTAATTAATTTTACAAACCTATTAGCATCTCAATTTTCTAAGGAACCTTATACAAAAATGTGTTTAGGTCTTCTGTGGTCAATTCTTCGAAAACCTTTTTATAAAAGTGCAGCAATTGAACGAAAATCAAATACTTTTATTATTTGTATTGGAGGCACTGATCAATTCTGTTTTGCAGAGAAGTTCTCTTCCATTATCCTTTCTCACTATCCACAACTGTCGATCAAGGTTATTTCTACAGATAGGATTGGTGAACAAAGAATAACTCAATTTCACCAGAGATCAATTTCCACAGGTATTAATCTTTCAGCTGATGAGATGGCTATGGCTTTCCGTAGTGCAGAGTATGTACTAGTTTCTGCGAGTGGTGTTGCCATTGAAGCTTTGTCTCAGGAGGCAAATGTTATTTCTGGCTACTATGTACCAAATCAGCAAAACATTTATAATACCTTGCTTGTAGAGGATTATATATGGCCGCTAGGTGACTTTTTTCAACCTCAATGTACTGACCAGTTGCTGAATGCTATTCATTCTATAAAAGATGGTCAAAGCAAAAAGCAATTCATTGCTCATTCAACAATTGATTTGTACACAAAATTGTTTGATACATTATGATAATAGATAAGAATAGAATATATCATTTTGGCAGATATTCTTATGTCAATTTCTGCATGTTGAATCAGGAGCGGTTAACACAGATTCTAGAAAAGCGTAATCATCCAGACATTCGGAAGTGTATGAATAATAGCCAACCAATTTCATTAGATAATCATTTAAAATTTTGTTCTACTCTTGAAAGTAGAGATGATAAATATTATTGGTTGATCAAGAAGGATGAAACTCCGATTGGTGTTTTGAATATTATAGATGTTGATCTTCAGAAGGAGATTTGTGAACCAGGTTTTTATTTATTTCCAGAAGTGATGGGCAGGGGGGAGAGTATATTCTTTTTGAGTAATTATAAGACATTTCTTCTTAAAGTTATTGGCTTTAAGGGACTTATAGGTCATAATTATTATGATAATATGCCAGCTTTGGTTTTTACAATGTTTTTTGGTGGAACCATTCTCGATTTGGAAGATCACGATGGTCGATTGTCAATTAAGACAATTCTTACTCCTGAAACATTACAAAATGGTGAAGGAACAAAAAAGATGGTTTTAAATTATGCTAAGTTTGTACGTTCTTGGAGTGCAGATGAAGCAATCAAAGATTTCAGAGATGCAAAATAAAACGTTTATTATTGCAGAGTTGTCAGCAAATCATAACCATGATTATAATTTAGTCAAGGCTACTATCAAAGCTATGGCAGAAAGTGGTGCTGATGCTGTTAAGATCCAGACATATACACCTGATTCATTAGTCATGGATGTCGACAATGAATATTTTGGTCCTATTCCAACAGGATTATGGAAAGGAATCAGACGATATGATCTTTATAAAGATGGTTCAATGCCTTATGAGTGGCAACCAAAATTGAAGGAATATGCCGAAAGTCTTGGTTTAGTGTTCTTTTCTACTCCATTCGATTTAGATGGTGTTGATTTTCTCGCTTCTATGGATATACCAATTTATAAAATCGCCTCTTTTGAAATTAATGATATACCTCTGATTCGAAAAGTAGCGCAACAGCATAAGCCTGTTATTATCTCAACAGGTGTTGCAAGTCTTGAGGATATAGATCTTGCTATTCAAACTTGTCGTGACGTAGGATGTTATGATATTACTTTGTTAAAATGTACATCGGAATATCCAGCACCATACGATCATATTAACTTGAATACGATTCCAGATATGGCTCGACGATTTGGAGTTAAGGTTGGAATCTCCGATCATACTATGGGGCCAGTTGTATCTTCAGCAGCTGTTGCTATTGGTGCAAAAGTAGTTGAAAAACATTTTATTTTGTCTCGCTCCCAAGGTGGTCTGGATTCAAGTTTTTCTATGGAACCTCTAGAATTTAAAGATATGGTCAACTCAATTCGTATCATAGAGAAATCCCTTGGTGATGTATCTTACGAGCTTGATGAGGTAAAGAAAGGCAAAAGGAGGTCTTTGTATGCGACAGAAGACATTAATGAGGGTGATTTGTTCACGTCAAAGAATATTAAGTCATTTAGGCCAAGTGCAGGTTTGTCTCCAAAATATTATGATGAGATATTAGGAAGACCTTCAAAGAGGTTCATCAAAAAAGGCGATCCTCTTAAAGAATTCGATTTATAAATATGAATATTATCATCACAGGTTCCAATCGAGGTATTGGTAAGTCATTGGTTGAGTTTTTTGCTTCCAATGGTCATAATGTTTGGGCTTGCGCTAGAAAACAGTCTACAGAATTTGAAGAATATTTATCAAGATTGGCTGAGCAATATGGTGTTTGGATTAAGCCGATCTATTTTGATATTTCAGATGATTCTGAGATAATTGGTGGTCTTCAAACCATTTGTTCAGAGAAACTCCCCATAGATGTATTGATTAATAATGCAGGTGTTTCTGCAGTTGGGCTTCTTAGTCAGACGAAGATAGATGATGTAAAAGACATTTTCAATATCAACTATTTTTCTGTACTTCGCATCATCCAGCTTGTCAGCAAGAAGATGATAATGAAACGAAAGGGTGTCATCATCAATATGGCTTCTCTTGCGGGTATTGAACCTCAGCCGGGAAAAATTGCCTATGGTAGCAGTAAGGCTGCCATAATTTTGATGACACAATGTTTAGCAAAAGAACTCGGCCCTTTAGGAATTCGTGTGAATGCAATCGCTCCGGGACCAATTGAAACAGAAATGATTCATCAATATAGTGAAGAAATGCAGAAGAAGCTAGCATCAGAGTCTTCTTTACGACGTTTAGGTAAACCCGATGAGATTGCACAGACAGCATTGTTTTTAGCTTCAGATCAGGCTTCATATATTAATGGAGAAATTATTAAAGTAGACGGAGGACGTTAATGAATAGAAAAATATTATCAGAAGAAGAAATAAAAGATTTGTGTAAGCGTGTCCGATTGCATTCGATGGACATGGCATTAGCTGCGGGAAAACGTGGTGCTCATATTAGTAGTAGTTTGTCATGTACGGAGATTTATGCCGTATTATATAGTCGAATATTAAATTACGACCTTGACAATCCTCTTTGGAATGATCGTGATCGTTTCATTGCAGGTAAGGAGCATGCTCGTTTGGCTGAATTTTCAACAAGAGCAGAAATGGGATTTTATTCAGTTGAAGTTCTCAATTCCTATGAAGAAAATGATGGTTTATTAGTAGGCCATCAATTAAAAAAAGAATTAGGTGTGGAATATTCCTCTATGAGTTTAGGAATGGAGATGCCTTTTGTTGTCGGCAAAGCGCTCATAGCTAAACAAACAAATCAGAAATATAGAATATATTGCTTACTTGGTGATGCTGAATGCGAAGAGGGATCTATATGGGAGGCTTTTATCTCAGCTGCTCATTATAAGTTGGATAATCTTACAGTCATTATTGATCGCAATTTTATGTCGGTTGATGGTAATACAGAGGATTTGATGGCTCAGCTTGATATGCAGAAAAAAATGGAAGCATTTGGATGGGAGTCTGTCACGATTGATGGACACGATATCCATCAGTTGATTGAAGCCCTTTCTCACACCCCAAATGATAAACCTTATGCGATTATAGCAAAGACTACAAAGGGTAAGGGAGTTTCTTTTATAGAAAATAATAAATCCTGGCATCAGATTGTGTTAAGTGATAAGTTATATCGTCAAGCAGTCGAGGAACTAAAGAAATCATAAATATTATGGTAATTAATCCCGCTTTGATAAAAGCATATGCTCGGATGGGACAAAAAGGAGCAGCTGCAGGCATCGGTATGATGGAAGTTGCTAAGAAAGATCCTAATATTAGGGTTGTTGTAGCTGATAGTATAGGTATTGCAAGTCTCGACAGATTCAATAACAACTATCCAGAGAAGGTTGTTAATGCTGGTATATCTGAGCAGAGTATGGTTGGATTGGCTGCAGGTTTATCTTCTGAGGATAACCGTATAGTGTATGCCTGTACTTATGCAGAATTTGTACTAACAAAAGCCTTGGAATTTGTTCGTCATAATTTGGCATATCTCAAGTTCAATGTTAAACTAATTGGAAATTCTGCTGGTTTTGCAATGGAAACCCTTTCTATTTCTCATTGGGCTACCGAGGATATAGCTTATGCGCGTGCTTTGCCTAATATGACAATCCTTTCAGCAGCTGATAGTTTAGAGGCTATAAAGATGGTCATTGCTGCTCACGATATAGAAGGCCCAGTTTATATTCGTCTTTCTGGCTTATTGAGTTGTCCCATTGTATATGATAAAGATTTTGATTTCGTTGTAGGTAAGGCAAATACTCTTCGCTGCGGAAATGATGTTGCAATTATAGCAACAGGTATGATGGTTCGTGAGTCTTTGGATGCGTCAGATATGCTTGCCGAACTAGGTATTAGTTGTACAGTTGTTGATATGCATACCATTAAACCACTTGATACAGAATGTTTGGATACTCTGCTTGCACAAACAAAGTTGATTGTTTCAGTCGAGGAGCATAGTATTATAGGTGGTCTTGGTGGCGCTATCGCAGAGTATGTGTCAGAGAAAGAACACACTTCACGTTTAGTAAGGATAGGAGTTGGCGATTTTTTCTGTAAACTTGGTGATTTGAGATACTGCTGGGAGCAACATGGACTTACATCATCTCAGATTGTAGATAGAATTAAAAAAGAAATTAATAAGTAATATTTTTATTATGACAAATTTAGAAACTTACAAGAATTGCTTTGTTGAAGCTCTTGAACTTGAGTTGAAAAATGTAGAAGATGCCAATGCGGAATCACTAAAAAGATGGGATTCTATTGGTCAGATGAGTCTTGTGGCTTTAATCGAAGATGCATTTGAGATTGAATTTGAGCCAGACGAACTTATGTCTTTCAACTCGTATACTTCGGGTTTGGAAATTCTTAAGAATCATGGTGTAGAATTCTGATGAATGGTTCTAAGTTGAATGTTTCTGCCATAGTTAATTCCCTCTATCGTTCTAATACCTATATATTATCAACTTCATACGACTTAGATAATGGTGTTTGGATAGTGGATTTAGGAGACACTGACTGGCTTAAAAATTACCTAACAGAAAATGTTGTACTGAGAGGTATCCTTCTTACTCACACTCATTATGATCATATTTATGGTATCAATGATGCTTTGTGTCTATTTCCTAATATTCGAATCATTACGAGTGAATTTGGTAAACAAGCACTATGTTCTCCCAAATTAAATTATTCTTGAAATCATCTCGATGTCGAGGATTTTGTATGTGAAAAAGCCGAAAATATCGAAGTTTTTCATGATGGTGATATCATTCATCTTTTTGACAATCAAAAGATTCATGTATACTCGACTCTAGGTCACAACAAAAGTTGTTTAACATATGTCACATGCGACTATGTATTTTTTGGAGATTCATTCATCCCATGAATCAGGACAAGAGCCACCTTCCTTCATAGTGAAAAGAAAAAAGTTCAGGCTTCTGAAGATAAATTTCGGTATTTTGCGGAGAATTGAATCTTATTTCCAGGCTATGGCTCTTCATATGTAAATAATAATTGGAATAAATAGTGTATGATTTTTGATATAGATAAAAAAGACGAGGTATCAATCGCTATTATTGACGATAGTGGTAGTACTTTGACTTATTCTCAATTAGCTGGTAATATCCATGAAATTTCTTCCGTTCTCCAAGAGCGTGAATTAATCTTTTGCCTTTGTGAAAACAAAGCCGCATCATTGTTAGGCTTTCTATCTTTTTATGATCATAAAGATGTATGTTTACTGCTTAGTTCACATATTGATAGAGAATTGCTTCAATCATTACAGGCGACATATCATCCATCCTATTTTTGGATGCCTGAGAGTTTGATATCAGAATTTGGCTATTCGGTAGTATACAACACTATGGGGTATTGTCTTTGTAAAACTGGCGATTCTGCACCCCAAATGCATCCAGAACTATCCATGCTGATGACTACTTCTGGTACTACCGGAAGTCCAAAGTTAGTGCGTCATAAATATGGCAATATTGAAAGTAATGCAAAGAATGTAGCCAAAGTGTTTTCATGGACTACATTTGATAAGGGCATCATTGATCTCCCGATGCAATATACGATGGGCTTGAATGTAATTACTAGCCATTTGTATGCTGGAGCCACCATATTATTGTTGGAGTCTAACGTCTTGAGTCCAAAGTATTGGAAATTCATTAAGGAGCATAAAGCGACCGATTTCACAGGTGTTCCTTATAGCTATGAAATCCTTAGCAAATTACGTTTCCAAAAGATGGATTTACCTGATCTTTATACGCTTGCAGTGGGAGGTGGAAAATTGTCTGATTCTCAGTTTGCCGCTTTTGCTAATTATGCAAAAGATAAAGGAAAACGTTTTTTTGCAACTTTTGGTACAACTGAGACTTCAGCTCGCTTAGCTTTTTTACCACCTCATGAAGCCGTATCTCATGTAGGCAGTATTGGTACAGCAATTCCCGAAGGTAGTTTGTCCTTAATTGACGAAGAGGGTAATGAAATTACGTCAGTAAATGTAGAAGGTGAGTTGAAATACGAAGGACCCAATGTCACGATGGGTTATGGTGAATGTGTAGAAGACCTTATGAAAAATGATGAATTCTGTGGTACGTATTTCACTGGTGACATTGCTAAAAAAGATATTGATGGATATTTCTATATTGTAGGTCGCAAAAAACGATTCTTAAAACTTTTCGGCTTACGTGTTAGTCTAGATCAATGTGAAAAAATAATAAAAGACAGTTTAAGTATAGAATGTGCTTGTACAGGCAATGATCAGTTGATGGTCATTTATATTACAAATGATTCGCAGAAAGAAAAGGTTAAGAAATTGATCTCTGAAAAAACGGGGCTCATCCCCAAGAGTTTTGTAGTGAAGATTATTGATACAATACCACGTTTCGAATCAGGGAAGATAAATTATAAAAGTCTAAATAATGTATAGGTATTTTATTTGTTTTCTTGTTTCGGCTTTTTTTCACTTACTTCGTATAGTGCTGCTATAGATAATGATAAAGTTATATAGAAAGATAATAGTTATGCAGCATTCACTTCACTCTTTCATTATGACGCCTATTTTTACTGTGCCTTTAGTAAGCCCTCAATTAAGGGCTCCTACAAAGAGGCAGTACCTTCGCTGCGAACATTAACAATAACCAATATGTATAGCAGCGAAAATTTAGAGCGATTTTATAGTCAATATCAAACGGAGTCATTGCCAAATGGAGAGTCCGTTCAGTCGTTTTGTAAACGGAATAAAGTACCCTATAACATCTTTCACAAGTGGTATAAGGATATTCGTAATAAAATAATGGAGGTAAAGGTTGACGGGTAAACCACCAATCTACCGTACCTTACCCCGATGAAACCTTTTTATCTTTGTTTCCAATCAAAAATCAAAATGATGGAGATAAAAGAATATTTTGAAAAGGTGATGCAGGATTACAACCAGCATCGAAATGGGAGGAGTTTGAAAAAGTATTGTCAGGACGAAGCGGTGGATTACCAATGGTTGTTGGAATACAAGAAGCATTATCCGGTGAGGCGTGAGTCAGCAAAGCCAGACGAACAGCCCTCGATGGTCTTTGTACCCTTGGATGTGACAGAGGCCAAAGCGGTTCCAACAGTATGGCAAGTTCGACTTTTAGAATTGGTTTCCCCCGAAGGAGAGACACTCGAGATAAAAGGTTCCAATCTTTCAATAGTGGCAGAGTTGCTGCGTAAACTATCATAAGGGATGATCAACTTTACGAATAGAACAAACTACTACATCAGTAGCACTCCCACGGACATGCGCAAAGGGAGTGATGGCTTGGCCCAAATAATCAGAGAGACGATGCGACGTAATCCTCTGGATTACAACGAGGCTTTTATCTTTTATTCGAAAGATTCCGCAAGGTGAAGATACTGCACTATGATTTGAATGGTTATGTGCTATATGAAAAATGGTTTGACGAGGGGAAATTTCTAAAACCCATATTCGAGTAAAGCCGTGCCTGTCATCAGTTGTCCCGTGAAGTTCTAATATTGCTGCTGTCTATGGTGGTGCAAACTAAAATAGCTATCTAACGATGAAAACAAGAGAGGATTATCTAGCGGAGATTAAATACCTGGAAGAGCAGTTGGCTAAGTCTAAGGCACTCGGTGAGGAATTGCGTAATGATATAGCGCGCAAAGACATGATAATAGGGGAGAAAAAGGCTCAAAAGGCCAAGCTCGATGCTGAATTGGCAGAGGTAATGGCAAAGATAAGGAAGCTTCATTTTGGAGTTTAATCAATTGAATGCCAAATTGTTATATAATATTGATTAACATCTGAATATTGTGTATCTCGCTAAGAATCAGTATATTCGTACTATGAAAAAGGAAGACAACAAGGACATAGAGCTACGCCGATACAAGTCGGAAATGCTTCGGCAGAACAATGAGATCGTTCGGTTGAATAGCCTTGTTAGCTTCCTTATGGAGGAGAATAAAACGATCGCTGAAGAGGAATGTCAGAGGTATTTAGGTGAGAGCAACCGCTTGAAAGAGGCATTGGCTGAAATTGTCAAACAGAATGAAGCCCTCAAGGTTATGGGGCAACATAAGGACAGCGAAATTGCGGATCTGAGATCACGGCTTTCTGAGATGGAAAAGTGGCTTGAGGGGCGTTCTGAATATATGGAGCAGGCCGCTGATGCGGCCAAGGCAAATGTTGACATCACGGATGCGGTCAAGGTGATGCGTCGCAGAATCTTTGGGAGCAATAGTGATGCTTCCCGTTTCTTGAACGGTGAGATAGGTCCAGACAATCCATATTTAAAAGAGATGGGATTGGAAGAGATGATAAAATCGGTGATGAGTCGAACAAGTGCCATCCTGTCTGAGGATAAAAGACAAGGCAAGGACGAGGGGGACAGCAAAGACTCAAAGGTCGTAAAGATGCCAAAGCCGACAGTAAGGGATAAGGTCGTCAAGGCTGTTTCCCATGCAAACAGGCGTGGCATCTATACGGCCACCGTGCTAAATAAAATGGGTATTGACCGTTCAAACCTGTCGGATAACGCTAAGCTGATCAAGCGCAAGGATAAAGATGGCGGTGACACTTGGTACCTACGTACGTTTGAATATGTGGATGCTCGGGTTGTTTACAATGAATACAAGGTGGGCCGATTCAATGTCCGGCACTATTGATCAATCTACTCTTCGAGATAGAGCGGCAATTGGTCGAGTGGAAGCATACGCCGGGACAACGTTTAAAATTTAGATTGAGGTACAGTCAGCCCATTGCTGTGAGAATAATGCGTGAGCTGGAAAAGATACGTTTAGCCGGAAAAGAATATGGAGAGGTGGTTCACTGCGCCGTAAATTACATGCTGGATGACAAGAAAGCTTTCATGAAGTTCCTTCAGGATGGCCAGATCGAGATGCACAATAATGCCATCGAACGAATGTTCCGTCACATAGCCATTGGTCGCCGTAACTGGTTGTGCAGTGGCAGCCAGTTTGCCGCATCGAATATAGGATTTATGTATTCACTGCTTGAAAGCTGCAAGCTCAATGGTGTGGACTTTGGTGAATACGTGGAGGATATCCTGACCAGAATGATGAATGGCTAGGAAGTTGATGAGTCCTTCCTGCCCAATCATTATGTGCCGACTCCCAAAAAGCAGAAGACGACAGCTGCATGATAGGGAAAATATAGAGAAAATCGGAATTATAAAAAAAACTTATAGGGTGTAACTCTGCTGAAAATCAGGGTATACGTTATATTGGAGGAATTACTTATGATAGTGGGTATCCTGGTGTGTGCATTATTAATGACAATATCTATGTAACATTTTATTCTGGAAATGGTCAACGAAGTGATATTTATTTTTTATAAAATTATAACTAAGTAATGTTAATGAAAATACTACATTTAATAATAGATCATCAAGTAGTTGAACGTACGATGGGAATTTATGAGAAAGTCTTCCCTGGCTGCAATGATTTTGTGATTATTGATTTGTATCAAAGCCCTATCAAACATTTATCAAGGCTTAAAGAGATGAAACTGATAAATCGTGGCATGGGATTGAAAGAAGGTAAATCCTTTGATTTTTCACCATATAGCCATATTGTTGCTCATTTTATGTCTATGGATTCTATAGATTTTATTAAATCAGTTCCTGATAATATTCATGTATGCTGGGAAATTTATGGATGGGATCTGTATGATCAATTCTTAGTAGATAAGGGTATTAAACTCTATTATACGAATAAGTATAAATATAGTAAGTACTTCTTATTACATACATATGCTGCGGGATTTATTGATTTTATTCATTATTTAAAAGGTGATAAGTATTGCTTAAAATACCAGAAACGGAAACAGTTTAAATATATTATAAATCGTGTTGATAGCATTCAGTATTGTTGTAAATACGATGCTGTATATGTGGAAAATTTTTCATCTCGTGAAATTCCCAGTTATGAAATTTTCAATTACGCTTTATCAATCGTCCTCGGTGATCTTAAAGATTGTACTTTTTATGAAGGTCGTAATATTATGATTGGAAATTCGGCATCATTCTCTAATAATCACTTATATGTTCTGGATCATATAAAGGAATTGAAAGTTCCTTCTGGTTTAAAAATTATCCTTCCATTATCGTATGGTGGTATCCCTCAATATTCTAAAGAGATAGTAGATAAATATACAGAAGTTTTTTCAAATAATAATATAACAATATTGAAAGATTACTTACCTATTCATGAATATAATCAGATATTAGCATCCCTAAATTCAATTGTTTTATCCGCTTGGAGACAAGAATCTCAAGGAACTGCAATAATGGGATTTTATTTAGGTATTAAAGTTGTCATGTCGGAAAGAAGTCCTCTGTATAAGTGGTTTAAAGAAATTGGATTTATTGTTTTTACAATAGAGAATATAAATATTGATGATTTATTTACACCACTCTCCATGTCAGATAAAAAACACAATAGAAATATTGTTATAGAACGTTATAGCGATGAAGTCTTTGAAAGAACTCTTCAAGAGAAATTTAAGTAATGGCAGAAACAGGAAAATCGTTCATTAAAAAATTCATTGGCTTTTCAATGGTGACTTGGATTTCGTTTGCTATCAGTTTCTTGACAGCCCCGATTTCTACTCGTCTTTTCGAACCTGCGGTTTTAGGTAAAATTAATATTTTCAGTACATATACTAATTTATTTGGTATATTAACATTATTAGGACTAGATCAAGCGTTTGCCCGTTTTTATCTTGAACGTCCAAATAATGTAAGTAGAGGATATCTATTCACATTTTGTTTTTCAATAACGTATTCTGTGCTTTTTATTGCAGTTGTTTTATCTATTCCTATTCAAAACTTATTATCTAATTTGTTATTTCAAGAGCAGGATAATATGCTACTTTGGCTATTTTGGGTTTGCGTATTTTGTACAGCTTCCCTTCGATATCTAAATCTTTCATACCGAATGGAGCAAAACATTAGGCTTTATTCTATTCAGGGAATATTAATAACCATCGTATCTAAAGTCCTTTATCTCTGTGTTGGATTATGGAATCCCTCATATAAGTCTGCTTTAATTGTTTTGACATTGTCACAATTGTTATTAGCAGTTATTTTTTTGTATATCCAGAGAGATAGATTTGAATATATACGTAAGTGGAATCATGTTTTTGGTAGTGAAATGATAAAATTTGCAACTCCATTAATTCCTGTCTCGATTATGATGTGGGCAAACTCATCTATTCCTCAAGTTATAATCCAACATACAATGGACTACTATAGCATTGGTATTTTTACTTCAGCCATTGCATTGGCTAATATGATTCTGATTATTCAAGCTGGTTTCAATACTTTCTGGGTTCCATATACTTTAGAAAATTATAAAAATCAAGATGGACAATTTTTTAAAGTTCATCGCTATATTATTTGTATATTAACTTTATTTGCTCTCCTGATTATCTTATCCCAGGATGCTATATTTTTCCTATTAGGTGAAAAATACAGAGAGGCAAAAAGTTTTTTTTCGTTTTTGATATTAGGACCATCATGCTATATTATAGGTGAAACGACAGGTATAGGTATTGATATATCCCAAAAAACGTATCTAAACTTAATTGTCTTTTCTGTTTCCATATTGTTAAATATTTTGTTTTCATTAATTCTGGGCCATTATTTAGACTTACCTGGTATTGCTATTTCTACTTCTATTGCGGGCATTACAGCCATGATCTTAAAATCATATTTTGGTGGTAAAAATTATCATGTGGTAAGTTCTTACAAATACGTTATATTTTCAATCGTTTTTATGTTGTTAGGCGCATTTGTAACTCTAATTATTGCCTCGATAGTGTTACGTTGTTTCATAATTATATTGCTTTTAATATTATCTGTTTGTTTTTTTCGAAATGAGATAAAGGAACTGATATCTTATTTTGTGGAATTTTTACCTAAAAAGATATAAAAATATATGAAAAAAATTTTAGTGACTCAAACGTCTATGCCACCTTATGATGAGTATATTGACGAAATTAAGGATATATGGGAGAGCCATTGGCTTACAAACATGGGACCAAAGCATAACAAACTTCAAGGTCTTTTAAAGGATTATCTTACTGTAGATAATATTTCATTGTTTACAAATGGTCACAATGCACTTGAATTATGTTTGCAAGCAATGAATCTTACAGGTGAAGTGATAACAACCCCATTTACATTTGCTTCAACTACACATGCAATTGTTCGTAATGGGTTAACTCCTGTATTTTGTGATATTAATCCTTTAGATTATACTATCGATGTTAATAAGATAGAAGTATTAATTACGGATAAGACAGCGATCGTTCCTGTTCATGTTTATGGTAATGTTTGTAATACGGATGAGATTGACCGTATAGCTCAAAAATATGGCTTAAAAGTTATTTACGATGCTGCACATGTTTTTGGTGTTCGTTATAAAGGATTAGGAATCGGTAATTTTGGTGATGCTTCTATGTTTAGTTTCCATGCAACAAAAGTGTATCATACAATTGAAGGTGGAGCAATATGCTATCATGACGAAGAACTTGGTCGTGAATTATATAAGCTTTGCAACTTTGGTATAAAAGATCCTGAAACAATAGATGGTGTAGGATCTAATGCTAAGATGAATGAATTTGTTGCTGCAATGGGTTTGTGTACCTTGAGACATGTTGATGAGGAAATTGCAAAACGTAAACGGGTTGTAGATTGTTATCGCAAAAATCTGGATAAAATTGATGGCATACAATTACCACCTATTCAAGATGATGTACAATCGAATTTTGCCTATTTCCCAATCGTTATTGATGAGAAAAAATTTGGATCAACGCGAAATGAGATTTTTAAAGCTTTAGCTGAGGACAATATTAATGCACGAAAATACTTTTATCCGTTGACAAGTGCTTTTGATGCTTACAAAGGTAGGTTTGATCCTTATCTTACACCAGTCGCATTGTATATTAGTAAACGTGTGTTAACAATACCACTTTACGCAGATTTACCGCTTGATGATGTGAAAAGAATTTCTAATATTATTAAACGGTGTAAAAGATAGAGGTTAATGGAATATATTCTATCCTTGATAGTTTGTGTATATTGTGTGATACATTTTGATATATTTGAAAGAAGAAACAATAGAAAACTTGCATATCGATGGTTGTTAATCTGGTTTATTGTACTTTCTGGGTTCCAATACATGGTAGGCATAGATATTGTAAGTTATGTTAAGGAATACCAGACATTAAACACTAATAATCTTACGTGGAAAGATATTACAGAATATCATGTAAGATATCAGCCAGGATGGATGTTATTATGTTATATTTGTCGATTCATAACGTCAGATTATGTTTTGATAAAGATGATTCAGGCTATTTTTTTGAATGTAGCTATATTTTCTTTCTTCAAGAAGCATTCACAGTATTTATTCACATCTATTTTATTATATGCAATATCTGATTATTTAGTGCTAAATTTCAATGTGATGCGACATTCTTTTGCAATAGGTTTTGGTCTATATGCAATCACCGCTATAATCGAATCAAAGTGGAAAAAATTTGCTTTATTTACTTTTCTTGCATACATGTTTCATAATTCCGCTTTGCTCTTGTTGATATTTCCTATATTTAAGCTATTTAAGTCAAATAAATATTCTATATCTCTAGTATTCGTAATATTTATTGCCTTTGTTTTTGCTATTTCAAAATTGGATCTTACTAGCTTATTTCAAGACTTGTTAATGTCAAATTTGATGAGTGAAGGTATTGCTCAGGTTGGTCAAGGATATATGTCTGGAGAACGACTCGGTATTAGAGATGAATTCGCTATTTTTTCATTGACAAGATTATTATATATAAGTGCTGTTAGTTTTTATATTGTAAAGTACCGAGATCCATTTTTTGGAATATATGGTCTAGTTTATGTTCTTATATTAATATTGTCTGGCTTTTTGCCAATTTTATGGAGATACAGATTATATGTCGATTTTCCTTTTTTTATAATGCTTTCAAAAGTTATTATCGAGTTACCTGCAAATTTGCGTTTTCCGAAAACAAAGAGGAAATTTGCTCTTTATCTTTTGCTGTATCTTGTTATATTTATAAATGTGAGAGATTTATTTACTAAAGGAAAAGGTGAAAAATATGCAGCAATAGATCAATATTATCCTTATCACAGTATTTTTGATCCTAAATTGAATAGAGAACAAATTAGATATTTTGAATTATTGGAACAATAGGATGTTTAGAAACAAAATTATAAGTCATTGATAATTACTTGATATGTTTACACATTGACTCAATCTTTAGTGAAGTAATAATTTTACTCCTAAATTCATTTTGGTACTATAGATGTCTATATTAAAAGTAAGCATCCAACCGCTATTTTTAGCCTCTAAGATATAGTACCTACCTTTGCCTCGACTTTAAAAATAGAAAGCAATGGCAACAAGTAGTAAAGACATTGAAATTCTCTGGAATCGGTATTTCGACGAGGGTGTTAAGAGAGGTATATCGGTTGTCCAGTTCTTCGAATCTAATGGAGTTCCCACCTCCAAAGACCAGAAACTGGTTAAGATCATACGTCATGAGCATAATGAATGTCAACTGTACATCCAGCGTTTTGATGACCACATGGGTTTTGAGCGTTTAACATTTGAGGGTACCCGTCCAGTTTACGTCTTGGATTGGAAATATGTTGTAGCGCTTCTCTCTTACCCGGTAGTAAGGAAGATAAGCATGAGGGATGAGAGGCCTGAGGTTTTATCGGGTGAGATATGTTAATTAAGCGTAACGAGTCAGGGCGATTTCTAGTTGGATATATGGTTAAATCTCTATGCTATAGAGTATTATCTTTCTGTTGTGCGAGTGGTGACAGCGTACCTGTCGTTCTCTGTGTCACTCTGAATTTGAGTCAACATACCACTCTATTACAAGGGTGCTCCAAGTCTTGTTATGTATTTAATATATTGTATATTATAATGTTAATTAAATATTATATGTTTGTAGGCTGCCATTGGGATGAGTATATTTGTTCATCGAATATCTCAGATAATGGCAGAACGTATAGACATAGAGCGTCTGATTATGCAAACCTGCTACGAGTTGTCCCTTGCAACCCGGTCAGTTTCAACGAAGTCTGTCAATATAGATTACGAAAAACGAATTAGGGAACTCCTCGAGGCTACCTCCACACTGCAGGAATCAAACAAGATCTTGGGAGAGAAAGTGGAGAGTCTAAAGGACGAGAATGCGGCTCTATATATCCGGATAGGCTATCTGGAGGGTTAGCTGGAAGAGTTGAGGTGCGATAAGTTTGGACGTTCCAACGAGAGGAGCCCCGACAAGTCCAGACCCCCTAAAGGCACGACGAAAGATGATGAGGAGTATGTCTTCATAGAGAAAGAGGGGAAGCCCTCTATAAGGTAGAGTTGGAAAGAATGATGCTTCACAGGACAGAATTTCAGGGGATACTTCAGTATGATAGCAAAGGGTCGACGGGATTATGAACTCATGATACAGGAGCCGTTGTGTTAAAAACAAATAATTTGCAAAATAATCCAATCTTACGGTACTTCTCAAACCCCAGTGAATACAAGGGTTAAGAGGTATGGCTATAGGGGTTGGAGGCTTACTTTCTAGTTAAAAATGCGAGAATTAGAATTTAATTATTAAATTTGCAGCCAGTAAGAATTAACAACAATCGAGTGAACGGATATCGCCGGAAAATGCAATATTTAAATAGTATCTTTCCGATATTGGTATTCCTACTGTTTATAGATGAAAATAATGATATTAATAGTTTTTTGGTTATCTGAAATGGTATAATATTCCCATACCAATCGTATAATGAATGTATACCAGTTGATTATCTTTAAATGAGATTTATTGGAAATGAAAAAGAGATTAAAATTGATTTTAAATTGTGTTATTGTTTTTTCTACAACTTTAGTTTCTATTTTGTCTGTTGTCGTTTTTAGTAAGTATTTTACAAAGAATTATTTTAAGACAATCCTTAATGGAAATGATAGCCATACAAATATTTATATATTAGGTAATGGAAGTTCATTAACATCTTTTTTGGATGAAAAAAAAACTGATATGCCTGAACATATAATGGTAGTGAATTATTTTGCTACTGCTCCTCAGTTTAAACTTTTAAAGCCTAAGCATTATATTATGTTAGATAACAATTTATGCATCAAGGCAAATGAAGGTAATTTATCAAGTCAACAAAAATTAATTAAAGCTCTTCTTGAGGTAGATTGGAAGCTTAATTTATATACTCCAGCTGATTCAGACCCCTCTCTGATTCAAGAGTTCAGAAAGAATATTAATATTAATCTAGTTTTATACAATCGCACTCCTGTTGATGGCTATAAATTTATAACTCACAAATTGTATGACTGGTGTTTAGGAATGCCAAGGCCGCAAAATGTTTCTAATGCAGCTGTTTTTTGTGCAATAGCTGCAGGGTTTAAATTGATTTATTTATATGGTGTTGAACATTCTTGGACAAAAACATTCGATGTTGATCCAGAAACGCATCGTATTTTTTTGAATGATGGTCATTTTTATGAGAAAGAAAATAAAAGATATCTTCCTCAAGGAGAATATGTGAGATGGTTAAAATATATTTCTATGGCTTTAAAAAGCCATTATGAACTTCGTTTTTATGCAGATCGATGTCAAGTTAAGATAATTAACAAGACAAAACAATCGTTTATTGAAGCATATGATTATGACTAAATTTATTTAATATGAAAATCATAGGAATAATATATCAATTATTGGTGAAGATTTATGAAAAATATGTAAAATCTCAATTGCAGAAGCATATTTTAGGTTCATGTGGTAAACATGTAATATTTAGATATAATCGATGGGGGAATCATTATAGTAGAATATTTCTTGATGATTGTACTCAATTAGTTGATTTCACTTTCATTTCTAATGGAGGAAAATTAATAATAAAAAAATATTCTGGAGCAGCTCAAGGTTTTACAGTCGTTACGAATATTCATTCACGTGAAGTTGGTACTAATTTATGGCACTCAATGGAATATGAGGATCATTCAACTTCTGAGAAAGATGTAATTATCGAAGAAGAAGTAACTATAGGAGCAAACGTAACTATATTAGCAGGCGTTGTTGTTGGAAGAGGATGTTCTATAGGTGCTGGTTCTGTATTACGTAATAGTACGCCTCCATATTCAATTGTAATAGGTAATCCGGCAAAAATAGTTGGTTTCAATTTTAATCCTTATGAAGTTATTGAACATGAGAAAACTATATATGATGAAGAAGAAAGACTATCTATAGATTATTTAGAAAAGAATTATCAAAAATATTTTATTGATAGGATAAAAGAAATTCGAGAATATACTAAATTATAATATCAAATATTAGTTAAAAAATATGGAATTAAATGAATTTGTTGCAAACTTCGCAGAGCAGTTTGATGATACCGATGCATCTGAATTTCAGGGTAGTACAAAATTTCATGACTTGGACGAGTGGTCTTCACTCACAGGAATGAGCGTAATTGCACTTGCAAAAACTCAGTATGGTAAGACAATTACTGGTGCAGAGCTGAAGGCATGTGTTACTGTAGAGGATGTATTCCATCTCATCAATAACAAGTAAAATACATGGAAGTTTTTAATCCGTTTACCTTAGAAGGCAAACAGATTCTTGTTACAGGGGCATCATCTGGCATAGGTAAAGCAATAGCTATTGCTTGTGCTAAGATGGGTGCAACTGTTATTGTTACTGCTCGAAATAAGCAGAGATTGGCAGAAACTCTAAGTCTGATGCCTCAAGGCGTTCATAAAGCTATTATGGCAGATTTGACATGTCAAGAAGACATTGATGCTCTCGTGTTTGAGCTACCAAAGCTAGATGGACTAGTTCAATGCGCTGGTGTTGGAAGTCGAATACCTTGTAAGAATATTAGCAAAGTTGATCTTCAGCAGGTATTTGCTCCAAATGTAGAAGCCCCTATTCTTCTTCAATCACTTCTTCTTTCAAAAAAGAAAATTAATAAAGCTGCATCCATTGTTTATGTTGCTTCAAGAGCTGCAAGTGCTCCAAGTTTTGGAAATGCGGCATATAGTGCGTCAAAAGGTGCAATTATTAGTTATGCGAAATGTTTAGCTTTGGAATTGGCGTCTAGATTTATTCGTGTAAATTGTATTTGCCCTGGTATGGTATGGACAGATCTAATTTTGAAAGATGGAATAAGTATAGACCAGTTAGAACAATCTCAATTATCTTATCCATTAAAACGTTTTGGACAACCAGAAGATATTGCAAATCTTGCTATTTATCTTTTATCTGATGCATCAAGTTGGATGACAGGATCTTCTCTTGATATATCAGGAGGTGGTGAAGGAATATTAACGTCGAAGTAATTATTATTCGGTATATGGCTTTTATAAAAGCAATTAGCTACTACCTACCAGAAAAGGTAGTAACGAATGAAGAACTTTTGAAAGAGTTCCCTGAATGGAGTGTAGATAAGGTTGCTGCAAAGGTGGGGGTTAATTTGCGCCATGTGGCTGGTGAAAATGAAACAGCTGGTGATTTAGCAGAGAAGGCTGCCCTAAAATTGTTTGAAGAACATCACATTGACCCAAAGTCAATTGACTTTTTACTTCTTTGTACTCAAAGTTCAGATCACTTTCTTCCATCAACAGCTTGTATTCTTCAGGATCGTTTAGGTATTCCAACGTCTGCTGGGGCATTTGATTATAATCTTGGTTGTTCCGGTTGTGTTTATGGCATGGCAGTGGCTAAGGGACTTATTGCTGGAAGCATTGCAAAGAATGTACTTTTGTTAACAGCTGAAACATATAACAAGTATCTCCATCATTCTGATAAGAGTAACCGTTCAATATTTGGTGATGGAGCAGCTGCATGCTTAATCTCAAATGGAGGTTTTGCAGAGATAGGCGAAATGACATTGGGAACAGATGGTAGTGGGGCTAAACATTTGATTGTCGAGACAGGTGCCGCTCGTCATAAGGCAGCTACAGGCAAAGAAACAACTGATGATGATGGTCATATTCATAGAGATGATTATCTTTATATGGATGGATCTGCTATTTTTAATTTTACTCTGGATGCAGTACCTACAATGATGAAAGATATCTTAGAAAAGAACCAGATAGAGAAAGATGATGTAGATTATTATGTTTTCCATCAGGCAAACAAGTTTATGCTGAATACAATTCGTAAAGTTTGTGTATTACCAAAGGAAAAATTCTATGTGAAACTGAACGAAACGGGAAATACAGTCTCATCTACAGTAATGATAGGATTAAAACAATGTCTTGATGCAGGAGCTATTAAACCTGGAATGACAGTTATGGTTACCGGATTTGGAGTTGGCTTAAGCTGGGGAGGTACTATCTTAAAGTTTAAGTAAGTTTTCCAAGAAGGTGTATTTGCAATCCTCAATAAATAGTTGTCTTTGCACTTGACATCAAAATAAACATTTACATAGAAATTATTAATAGTAAAACTAGTAATATTAGCTCCTATCAAGTCTGCACTCGTTGTGTAATGAACACAACAAATGATAAGAATATTACTTTCGATGAGAATGGCGTATGCGATCGCTGTAGACAATATGATGAGATGATTTTACCATGGTGGAATCATGGAAAGGGACATAAAAAAGAATTACAAGATATTTTGCATAAAATAAAATAATCAGGAAAAGATAAAGATTATGATTGTATACTTGGCATGAGTGGCGGCTTAGATAGCAGTTATCTTCTTCACCTTGCTGTAAAGGAATGGGGACTGAGGTCATTTGTTTTTCGTATTGATGCAGGATGGAATCTGCCTGTAGCAGAAAGAAATATTCGAAAAATCTGGGTACAGTTGCAAATATCTGTGGCATAATTTTATAGTATAGTGCGATATTTTCTTGCTTTATGCTTAAATCTTCGTAAGATGCATTAACTTTGCATCCATGAGTAAAGGACCTGCATTTGATTATAAGATACTAGCAAGTAATCTTCTTCCCAAAAGTATACTTGAGTTTTTTGACGTAACAGACGTTACTGAAGACCACACTGGCATCATAGAAGAGACTGGCTATGAGCGTGTCCTTCTTCATATCTATCTTGGCGGAGAAGGATGCACGTGATGAAGAGTGGCATGAGCTCAAGCCTAATGGCTTTACAGAAAGCCGCCAAGTCAATGACTTCCCTATCCGTAACCACAAGGTGGTACTTCATGTCAGATGTCGCAGATGGTTAACGCCAGACGGAAGGAACGTAGTACTTGACAGATATACCTTGCTTGCCGATAACACCAGCTACTCTAAGGAGTTTGCTGATGTCTTAAAAAAATATTTGGATACCTACCCGATAACGGCCCGCTCGCTGGGGGTGTACTTTAAAGTAGATGGAAATAACCTTGAGCGTGCCTACAAAGCCACCTGAGTGGTTTCCGTGATTGGGAACAAGCTGTTCACGCTGAGGATTGGGTGCTGCTTTCTGAGAAGATTGGCAAACGGCTAGGCATAGATGAAACCATGCTCCACAAGGACTTAATGACGTTCTTGACCAATAAAGACGAACATGGCAAACGTCATACCTTGATTGCGGCCGTAAAAGGCACTAAGGCAATAGATGTTGTCAAGGTGCTTATGCAGATACCACAAGAGCAGCGTGAAAATGTCGAAGAAGTCACTATGGACTTCTCTGACAGTATGTATGCCATCATCACAGTGGTTTTCCCTAACGCAGCCATAGTCATTGACTGCTTCCACATCATTAAGCGGTGCATAGAAGCAGTGGAGGAACTCGCCTCAAGGCAAAACGTGAAGCTCAGAAGGCATTGAACAAGGAGAAGGCCAAGTTCAAGAAGAGGCTTGAGCTGTTGGTAAAGAGCCGTAAATACTACCGTAAGAAACACCCCAAGAAATACAAGGGCAAGAAGCGTATTTAGCAACAAGTCTATTGATCGGGCTATGGCTAGGACCAGACTACATGAGTGGTATCAGAAGGTATATCTGTATGTACTCTGCGTGAAGTGAAGGCTGCAAAGGATGCTATCAAGTACAAGGAGGACGAAGTACTCAACTACTTCATCAACAGATCAGCTAATGCACACGCTGAATCGCTCAACTCAAAGTTGAAGGGTTTCAGAACACAGCTACGTGGTGTTCAATATCTCCCTTTCTTCATGTTCAGAACAGATCTTTGGATAAAAGGATTATATTGCCACGGACTTATGCAACTGAGCCCTGTTCCTTTATTAAAAGCTATAGATAATCGAGCACGATTTAAATATGCGTACGAACAAGGGCAGGATGACGATGCCGAGCTCTTCCTTAGACTCATTGCTCAGCTGTATGATCTTGAAGAACAATATCGACTGAAACGCCTCACTCCAGAACAAATCCAGTTGGAAAGACAAGGAGAGTTGACATTCAAAATCATACAGCGAATGCAACATCGTTTAGACAAGTTGATGGCTGATACAAAAGGCTGCGAGGTGGCTTAATGCAGAAGGCACTTCACTACTTGAAAACCTTTTGGGATCAACTTTTCTATGGGCTTCGCCAGTGAAGAGGGCATCGAGCGTTCAGCTACCTTCCATATCATCGTGCAGACATGCCGTATGATGAAAGTCCGTGTATTAAAATACCTCGAAACCTTCTTCGAAAAGTTCAATGGAGGTTACCGTGATTTTAATCGCTCGGTCGCTTTCTATGATATTAAAAATCGAAAAAGGTCGCTTGCCTAAGCAAGAATATGGTATCAGGTCATCTGAAATTAAAATAAAAAACTTAAAACTTAGTGTATAATCCTTGACATGGGCGCTCACGAGCACCTTATTTTGAGGGCTTTGTAGTAAATTGGACGAATTATATGCAAAATAAAAAAATACTTTTTGTTTGTCAGTATTTCTATCCGGAGACTTTTCGAGGTAACGATATCGCTTTTCATCTAGCTAAGAAAGGACATAATGTTCATGTACTTACAGGTACACCTAATTATCCTATCGGAAAATTTTATGATGGTTATGGAATTTTTAAAAAACGCCATGAAGTTATAAATGGAGTTAGAATTACCCATCTTCCCATTTTACCTCGAGGAAATAATAAAATTATGCTGGTACTAAATTTTTTCAACTATATGATTTTTGCTTGGATATATATATTATTTCATGCGATATTCCATAAGTACGATATAGTTTTTTGTCAGCAGTTATCACCGGTTATTATGTCAAGTCCTGCGGTACTATATAAAAAACTTCGTCACGTTCCTCTGTATACTTGGGTACTTGACCTTTGGCCGGAAAGTTTAACAGTTTCAGGTGAAATCAAAAATAAGTATATTATTGGATTCTTTAGGCGTTTTGTTGCAAGTGAATACAAATATTCAGATAAGATATTGATTAGTAGCCGTAGTTTTGTGGAGAGCATACGAGAATATGGTGATTATGAGGATAAGATCATCTATTATCCACAATGGAGCGATGGAACATCTGATGTTCCTACAGATTTTGAGATACCAAAAATCCAAGATGGTTTTAAAATTATGTTTGCTGGAGCCATGGGAGAAGCTCATGGCTTTGAATGCAATATGCAAGCAGCTCTTCTAACGAAAAAACATAAGAATATTAAATGGATTATCGTTGGTGATGGACGTAAATTAGGTTGGGTAAAAAAGTTTGTAAGCGATAATAAGCTAGGAGATACAGTTTATACTCTTGGTCGTTTTCCATCCAATACGATGCCATTATTCTTTGAGAAAGCAGACGCTATGTTAGTTTCATTAGCAGATTCGCCTTTATTCAGTCTCTATGCCCCTGCAAAGATTAGTTCATACATGGCATCGGGTCGTCCAATCATTGCATGTTTGAATGGTGAAGGAGCTGAAGTCATAAAAGATGCTAATTGTGGTTGGTGTATTAATGCTGGTGATGCAGAATCTTTGGCAAAATTGGTTATAAAACTATCTCAAACAGATAAATCTGTATTAAATAAAAAAGGAAACAATGGTCGTTTATACTATATTGAGCATTTTGATAAAGAAAGATGTTTGAAAAAATTGGATGAAATAATGGGGCTAAATTAATACATTTCTGTATGAATATAAGGTGATTAGATTAAATATTTATATGGCTGTTTCAAGAAAAATTCGTATCTTTATATCGTTGGAGGAACGATATGGATACGGACAGGTTAAAAACAGCTGATAGTTCGAAAACGCAAACTTCTGATGCGGGGAACCTTCTCGCATCAGGCCTTTAACCGCTGTGAGGATATGTCCGATGAAATGAAGAACCGTTCGTTGAGTACCTGATTGAACGTTTGGAGAACGCAGAACTAGATAACCGTGCGATGAAACTGGTATTGGAGGATCTGACAGAGGAGCTATCCCGTTCCAACAAGAACCATGCGGAGATATTGGAGAAACTCAATGACATGCAGTCCATGCTTGAGGAAAAGCGTAACTTGCGTAAATCCCTAGAACAAGAGAATACAAAGCTGAAGGAACAACTCAAATCCGCCCGCAAGTACCGTTTCGGTTCGAAGGAACAGTCCGTAAAAAAGGATGCTTCCAGTTCGGATGATGATCCGGTTGACCGTGAAAAGGAGAAAGATGGCTTTGATGGTATGGACGAATCATTGGATACCCGTTCTGTACCAGATTCGGATGCACAGGAATCCTGTCCCTCCTCTCCGAATCCGAGGAATCTCTCCAACCGTCCGGAAACGTATCGTACCATGGGCGTGAATGGAACTCCTGTCAGGCATTTGTCGGATCTTTCCAAAGTTTCCGGGCGTATCCTTGACCGCAAGATGATGAGGACCTTCCGTCTGGACATCCGCCTTGTGGAGGAACAGTTCGAGATGGTGCAGTACGTGGAGAAGGGCCGTAAGCCTCGTTGGGGCTATTTCCCTCAGGAAGGCCACCCGCAAGTGGTAACCAAGTTTGACGGTACCAAGATAACTCCCGGATTCCTGCAGGCCATCGCTTACGAGGTATACGTGAAGAACGTGACTTCCGGCCTGCTGCACCAATGGCTTGGGGATATGGGCATGAGCATATCGGAGAACACCTTGCGCAACTGGCTGAAGAAAGGCAAGAGATACCTCGACAGTATGGTGGTGGAGCTGAAGAGGATCGCACTGGAAAAGGATGCCGTGGTCAATTGTGACGAGACCTGGTGCAAGGTTCGTAAATATGACCATTACAAGGAATGCTACATGTGGGTTCTTGTCAACAAGGCGGAACGTGTGGTGATCTTCTTCTACGAGGACCCGTGGCCGTGACGTACTGACAAATTTTTTAGGTGATGCCAAATTGAAGGTCCTCATGTCGGACGGTTATAACGCCTATGTCTTCATCGGTGACGAATTGAAAACGGATAAATATAAGGATACTGACCATCAGGTTTGTCTGGCACACGTGAGGGCGAAGTTCGTGAAAGCCCGTGTGGAAGGCGGTGACAAGAGGGCGGATGTCTTCCTTGATAATATAAACCGTCTCTTCCGTTTTGAAAGGGAGTATGACAGGGAGATGATTACTGATGAGGAGCGTACCCGACGACGACAGGAATTACCGGCCATGGAGGCGATGATAAACCTAAGGGCAAACCTGCTGCAGGAGTTGAAAAGTGAAGAGGTACAACAAAGCTGTTATATGAGGGAGGCCCTGAATTATCTTCATAAGTTTTGGAAGGAAGCTTTCACTTATATAAAGGACGGCCATTATCCGATCTCGAACAATCTGGCGGAACGGGCGAGCGGTCCCTTTATGACGAAACGCAAGAACTCCCTGCACTTCGGAAGCGACGAGGGAGCGGAGATTGCCGCCGTATATCATAGCATAACCAGCACGGTGAAGTTGCAAGGCAGGTCCGCATGGGATTATCTTGGCGAATTTTTTACCGGAATTTTTAACGGTTACAGAACTTTTTTGAGTCTGACACCGCAAAATATAGACTTGGCTGTATGCCAATAGTTAAAAATTAATCGAACTTAATGGCTATTTTTTGTGAGGCATCACTTCTGGTGCCTTATAAAAAGGATATGCTCTAAATTGAGTATTAACTCAAAGTCGATTTTTATCGGACGCAATAAAAAATTATAAATTAAATATTTTAAAATATGGAGAATTTACTTTCAATCATCAACACTGTTCTTGAGAACCGTGGTAAGGAAACATTAAAGGTGATCAGCGAGAATTATTCTTTAAAGGACGATTGTGGCCTTGATTCTCTCGATTTGGCGGAACTAACTGTTCGCATCGAGGCTGAGTATGACATTGACATCTTTGAGGATGGAATTGTTACAACTGTTGGTGAAATTCTTAGTAAGCTTGGATAATGAGTAGGAAGTTTTATTCTGACATTCGTACTGGCAGGATCATTTCTTACGCTCAACTTATTGAGGATATTCGGAATACTCATGAATATAGTCCCTACTGTAAAAGTGGGGACTATTATGAGGTATTTAAGAAAATTATTACTTCGCTTATTTTGGGCAAGGAAGTAATACTGCTTGATGCTGATTTTACAGACGTGGAAGTAGGTAAGTTAGTAGGGAATGTGGATGTTAATTTTGCTGAACAAATATTAATTGGCGATGATTTAACAGAGGATAATTTTTTAGATCATCTGGTTAAGAAAATTGATACTTGGAAGATTACTCTTTTTACTTCTGGTACAACTGGCCATCCAAAGAAGGTTTCACATACATTTGATTCAATTACAAGACAAACAAAGAAAAGTGAAAGACATTGCAATGATCTGTGGGGATTTGCGTATAATCCTACACATATGGCTGGCCTTCAGGTTTTCTTTCAGGCGCTTGTAAATCAGAATACGTTGATCCGCCTTTTCGGTCTTGATTCAAAAGAGATTATTCGAGAGATCAACAATAGTCAGATTACTCATGTTTCGGCCACACCTACTTTTTATCGATTGCTATTACCGCCATCTGACGTGTGTCCTTCAGTTAAGAGATTAACATCCGGTGGTGAAAAGTTTGATGAACATACACTAGAGCAGTTGATGTCGCTATTCCCAAATGCAAAATTAACTAATGTTTATGCTTCCACAGAAGCGGGTACTTTGTTTGCTTCAAGAGGAAATGAGTTTAGTATCAATGAGGATATGAAAGGTAAGGTCTGTGTTTGCGAAAAAGAATTGCTTATTCATAAATCATTGCTTGCGCAGTCTCCATCTATCCAATTTGATGGAGATTGGTATCATACAGGCGACCTTATTGAAGTAATTTGCAAGGATCCTCTTACATTTCATTTCATCTCTAGAAAAACAGAGATGATCAATGTGGGTGGATATAAAGTTAATCCTACAGAGGTTGAGGAGTGTATCCGTGAGTGCAAAGGTGTGCAGGATGCATACGTTTATGCGAAGGCTAACAGAGTCATGGGCAATATCGTAATGGCTGATGTTATACGTGAGAATGGTGACGTTACAGAAAAAACAATTAGAGAAGAGTTACAGCAGAAACTCCAGGAATTTAAGATACCAAGAATCATGAAGTTTGTGGAGCATCTCAATGTAACTAGAACAGGAAAAATATCAAGAGTATAATGGAAAAGAGAAATATCTTAGTTACAGGCGTTTCAAGAGGTTTGGGTATTGAAATTGCACAGACATTGCTACAAGACGAAAATGTAAATGTATATGGATTGAGTAGAAGCAAGCCAGAAGAATTAGAGGCACTTATCAATCAATATCCAGACCGTATGAAATGGATGGAGTATGATTTGAGTGACAGTGTAAATGTGAAGAAAATCTTCAGAGAGTTTGTCGGTATGAAAACTCCATTGCATGGTTTTGTAAATAATGCGGCTATGGCTTATGATGATATTGTAACTAACCTTAATTTGGATAAATTGAAGGCTATGTACGATGTCAATGTTTTTACACCAATGATGATGACCAAGAGTTTTATCCGTCATTGTTTGTTGCACAATGTTAAGGGAAGTATCGTTCATATCTCTTCTATCAGTGTGCATACAGGCTACAAGGGTCTCGCAATGTACGCTTCTTCAAAGGGTGCACTTGAAGCGTTCTCTAAGGATACTGCTCGTGAATGGGGGGAGAAAGGGATTCGAAGTAATGCTCTAGTTGCTGGATTTATGGAAACAGCTATGAGTTCAACTCTTTCTGCTGATCAGAAGGATCGTATTTATAAGCGTACTTCTATGAAGAAACCAACAACCACCAAATCTGTTGCAGAAACAATTCGATTCTTGCTCACTGATGGAGCCGAATCAATTACAGCTCAAAATATCTTTGTTGATTCAGGTACTATCTAATGGAGTTAATAGTAAAGAAGACAAACGAACTGACAGATGCTGACATTATTCAGTATTGTCAGTGTTTCAGTCGTGTTTTTGATAGAGAAAGAGATCCATCTATTTTTCATTCAATGTTTGAGAATACTTGTCTTGGGTATTCATTTCATTCACTGCTAATTGATAGGGATGGTAGAGTTCGAGGAGGGTACACTTCAATACCGATGAGTTATAAAGTAAATGGTGGATCAATGCTATTTGCTTTTGGAGTAGATCTTATGATTGATGAGGATTTAAGAAGCGATGTATCTAACCTTCTTGCTATAGTCAAGGCCAATGATAAGGCATTAAAAGAGGCAAGTGTTAAATGTTTCTATGGCTTTCCTAACAATAATTCATATAAGGTAAATCTTGCGTTTATAAGGATGATGGATATTTGTTCATTGGATACCTATATTCTACCTTGGAAAGTTGGAGATGCCAAATCATCATTGAAGTTATTAAATCTATTCTCAACATTATTTGTCAAATCACTTCTTCTGTATTCAAAAACGAGTTCAGATAGTAAAGCTATTGATTATCCTATTCATAAGAACCAACCAGAATTTGATAAATCTAGATATAAGTGGTTTAATCCCCATGAATATCGTCATTATCAGGATGAGTCAATGATTTGTCATTGGAAAGTGAGTGAATTTGAGGGTATTAAAGCTGCATTTCTGATGGATGTTTATCCTATGTCAAAGAAGAACTTTGATAAGGCTGTACGTATTGCATATAACGATTGTTATAAGCAAGTAGGCATGCTGCTTTATGTTGGTAAATTACCTTTTACTCCAAAATCAATTATTAAAGTTCCTATTAAACTTAACCCAAAGAATTTCCATTTTGTAGCTAAGATTCTGGATAAGGCCGTGCTAAATAAAGAAATGGTTATTAATGGAACTAATTGGGATGTCAATTTAGCGTCCTACGACTTATTATAGGTATTATGATTTATAGAATATTTAAGCGTTTATTTGATTTCGTATGTGCTTTAATTGGTATCATTGGTACATCTCCAATTTGGATCTTGTCAATCATAGTTACAGAGATAAGTGATTCCGGGCCTTTGTTCTATTTTGCGAATCGTGTGGGTAAGGACAATAAACGATTCAAAATGTGGAAGTTTCGCTCTATGCGTGTGGCAAAAGGTGCAAATGAGAATTCACTTCGTCCTGATCAGGATCGTATTTTCTGGTGGGGTAATATTATGCGTAGATTAAAAATTGATGAACTGCCACAGTTAATAAATATTCTTACTGGTACTATGAGTATTGTGGGACCTCGTCCTGCTGCTATCGATCAGGTAGATATTACTCGTGGTGGTGCTAATGCTATTGCTGCAGCTGTACCTTGTGGTTTGACAAGCCAGTCAAGTCTTTGGGATTATATCTATGGTGATCAATTTCCTGATGAGGAAGAATATAATGAGAAGGTATTGCCAATTCGTTTAAAGCTAGACGTGTACTATGTTAAACAAGCAAATTTCTTTGGTGATATCAAATTAATCATATGGACTGTTATTGCTATTCTTTATACCGCTTGTGGTAAGTATCCATTATGGATGCATAACAAGTTGGTGGAATATTCAAAGACTGTTTAAACTAAAATAATAAAACAATGAAATATTTAATTGTAGTTGCTCATCCTGATGATGAGACTTTAGGTGCTGGCGCATCAATATGGAAATGGTCACATAATGGCGATAAGGTAGATGTCTGTATCATGTGTACAGAGGCTAAGGCTCGTGCATTCAGGCCAGAAGATAATGAACTTGAAGGTGATACTAATGCTTCAAATAAATTCTTGGGTGTGGATAAGATTTATGAGGGTACATTTCCCAATATCGAAATGAATACTGTTCCTCATTTGAAATTGGTACAGTTCATAGAATCTGCTATCCGTGAGAGCGAACCTGATATCATCATTACTCATCACCCTGCTGATACAAATAATGATCATTTGCAGACTTCAATGGCTTGTCAGGAAGCGATTCGTCTTTTCCAGCGACAACCACCGTTAAAACGTGTAAAAGAGTTCTGGTACATGGAAGTCCCTTCTTGTACAGAATGGAAGATAAATAATTCTATGATTACATTCAACCCTAACTGTTATGTAGAAGTAGGCAAAGAAGGTGTGGATGCTAAAATTAGAGCCTTGAGTATGTATAGAGGAGTAATGCGTCCATATCCTCACCCACGATCTGCAGAATATATCTTAGGTCTTGCTGCTATGAGAGGGAGTCAGTGGGGACTGAATTATGCAGAGAGTTTTGAAGTCGTATTGAGAACTTATTAATGTTAGCAGAGCAAAACATCTACTTCTGATAAAGAAATCAATTGATCCTTCCTTTACTTGGGTTCTTGAGCTTCAACCAGATTGGAAGGTTGTTGTTGACTTCTCATTGAAACAAGGAGTTACAGGAATTATTTTTGATTCATTGCGTCTGGTTAGGAAGTCGATTGATTCTAAATACGCTCCAAACAATCTTGCTAGAGTAATGATTCCAGATGCATGTGATGCGATTGGAGCTAGTTATTGTGATTTGGACTCTGCTCTTAGAGGAATGGGAGTTACGATTTAATTGATATCTCAGATATTTTTTTCGGGCGTTATAGGAATGCAGAACAGCGTCTTATAACGCCCGAATTATATTACTGAATATCACCCTTGGAGTCCCGGTAGTTTTCCTGTTGAGTTTCGTATTTATTCATCGATCATGGTGGAAGGTTGCATTGGTAGGATTCGTTTTCTCGAGTGTCATTGAGTTGAGTCAGCTTGTATTCAAACGTGGATTCTGTGATTTCGATGATGTTTTCCATAATACGCTTGGATGAACTAGGCTAAGTTAGATTACAAGGAAACGAACTATTGTTATCCTTTTTGACATAAGAAAAGATGAAAGCAGAAAGAATTGAGCTCTTTCAACAGCTCCTTGATTTAGGAGAGAAGTACAAGCGAAAGAATTAATACGAATAGAACGAAGCCCGATCACGAGTGATAAACTCGGGTCGGGCTTCGTTCGTAATTGGCACCGTCAGTGCTTGATGTAGTAAATCAACAGTGCCACGATAATATAGAACATTACGGTGAACGTGAAGAGTAGGGTATACCCATGATATTTTGATTACCACGAATTAGTACACGAACCTTTTCTGTGCGCTCCTTGATGAACTAGATATGGAGGTTTTAAATGTAAGGGATTTTTCCCTTAGGGAGGATGAGAGAGACGGGGGCTTTTTTATGCTTCTAAACATGGAATGATAATTGGCTGGGATTTGGATAATCGCTAACTTGTCGGCGCTGAATCCGTGAAATTCCTTGCAGATTGTAAGCACCTACTAAATCATTCACGTTATGGAAATACATCTTGATAACTATTTGCCGGAATATCCTTCCTTCGTTTCCGGTATTCGCCGTGCTCCCGATCGCGGCTATTCGCTTACGCCCGCTCAAACAGAAACGGCATTGATGAACGCGCTTCGTTACATCCCTGTTGAATTACATGAGAAGCTAGCTCCTGAGTTCATGGAGGAATTATTGACCCGGGGACGGATCTATGGTTATCGCTACCGTCCGCAGGGAGACCTGAAAGCGAAGCCTATCTCTGAATATAAAGGTAAATGTATCGAGGGAAAAGCCTTTCAAGTAATGATCGATAATAACCTTTGCTTTGATATCGCTTTGTATCCTTATGAGTTAGTTACGTATGGCGAGACTGGGCAGGTCTGCCAGAATTGGATGCAATATCGTTTGATTAAGAAGTATTTGGAGGAGCTGACCGAGGAGCAGACCTTGGTGATCGAATCCGGGCATCCTCTGGGATTGTTTCATTCTAAGCCGGATGCCCCACGGGTGATTATCACGAACTCCATGATGGTGGGAATGTTCGATAACCAAAAGGATTGGCATATCGCCGCCCAGATGGGAGTCGCTAATTATGGACAGATGACGGCCGGAGGTTGGATGTATATCGGCCCGCAAGGTATCGTACACGGTACGTTTAATACATTGTTGAATGCTGGACGTAAGAAATTAGGGATTCCACAAGATAAGGATTTGCGAGGCTATCTGTTTGTATCTTCCGGTTTAGGAGGAATGAGTGGGGCTCAACCTAAAGCCGCCGTGATTGTCGGTGCTGCCAGTATAATCGCCGAGGTAGACGCTTCCCGTATCGAGACACGCCGATGCCAAGGATGGGTCCAGCATGTGACGGATGATATGGGGAAAGCTTTCTCCTTAGCCGATGAGGCGATTCGTAAGAAAGAACCGATCTCTATCGCTTTTCATGGCAATATCGTGGATTTATTGGAATATGCCGATAAACAGGGGCTTTCCATCGACCTTTTGAGTGACCAGACCTCGTGTCATGCGGTCTATGAAGGTGGTTATTGTCCGGCAGGCGTGACGTTTGAGGAACGTACGGAATTATTGGCTCATCACCGGGAAGACTTTTGTGCTTTGGTCGATAAAACGTTGAAGCGACATTTCGAGGTGATCAAGCGTCTGGTTGCCCGGGGTACCTATTTCTTTGACTATGGGAACTCCTTCATGAAAGCGATCTATGATGCCGGTGTACATGAGATTTCCCGTAACGGTGTGGATGAGAAAGATGGTTTTATATGGCCTTCTTATGTGGAAGATATCATGGGGCCGGAATTATTTGATTATGGGTACGGTCCTTTCCGCTGGGTATGTTTAAGCGGTAAGCCGGAAGATTTGATTCGCACGGATCATGCGGCTATGGCGTGTATCGATCCGACTCGAAGAGGGCAGGATATGGATAATTATAATTGGATACGTGACGCAGAGAAGAACCGTTTGGTGGTGGGTACGCAAGCCCGGATCTTATATCAAGACGCTGAGGGGCGCTTGAAGATCGCCCTTGAGTTTAACCGAATGGTACGTGATGGGGAGGTAGGCCCGATTATGTTGGGACGAGACCATCATGACGTGAGCGGTACGGATTCTCCATTCCGTGAGACCTCTAATATACGGGACGGAAGCAATGTGATGGCTGATATGGCGGTGCAGTGCTTCGCCGGAAATGCCGCCCGGGGTATGAGCTTGGTCGCTCTTCATAATGGTGGAGGGGTTGGTATCGGTAAGGCGATAAACGGAGGTTTCGGTATGGTTCTCGATGGTAGTGAGCGGGTGGACGAGATACTTCGCTCTGCTATGATATGGGACGTGATGGGGGGTGTCGCCCGTCGCTCATGGGCCCGTAACCCGAATGCGATGCGTACGAGCGCTACTTTCAATGAGAACCGTGGCGAACAGTATCATATTACCCTCCCGTATATCCCGGAGAGGGCGTTTATTCATGAAATCGTACAAACATCATTAAATAAAAAGGTATGAGTACTTGGAATAAGATTATGGAATGTGTCCCTAACTTCAGTGAAGGACGGGATCAGGAGAAGATAGATAAGATCGTAGCGCCTTTCCGGGCTAAGACGGGTGTTAAACTGTTGGACTATAGTAATGACGAGGATCACAATCGTTTGGTTGTTACCGTGGTAGGGGAGCCAGTCGCTTTAAAACAAGCTGTATTGGAGGCCATTGGAGTTGCCGTTGAGCTGATCGATTTAAACAAGCATAGCGGTCAACATCCTCGAATGGGGGCCGTAGATGTGGTTCCTTTTATACCGATTCGCGGATGTACGATGGAAGAGGCGATCGCCTTGTCTAAGGAAGTAGGGGAGGAAGTGGGCGCTCATTATGCCGTGCCGGTCTTCTTATATGAAAAATCGGCTTCCGCCCCTTACCGGGAGAATCTGGCGGCGATCCGTAAAGGAGAGTTTGAGGGGATGGCAGAGAAAATCCATCAACCGGAGTGGAAACCTGATTTTGGTCCGGCCGAAAGACATCCGACAGCCGGTACGGTCGCCATAGGAGCCCGTATGCCTTTGGTCGCCTATAATGTGAACTTAGGAACGAATCAATTGCATATCGCTACGGATATAGCGAAGAAAATCCGTTTCATCGGCGGAGGTTTACGCTATTGTAAAGCGATGGGGGTTGAGTTGAAGGAACGTGGTATCGTACAGGTCTCTATTAATATGACCGATTATACCCGTACGGCCTTGTACCGGGCCTTCGAGTTAGTTCGTATCGAAGCTCGCAGATATGGTGTTCCGGTGGTGGGGAGCGAGATTATCGGCTTGGTTCCTATGGAGGCGTTGATCGATACGGCCTCTTACTATTTGGGATTAGAGGACTTCTCTATGAATCAAGTATTGGAAGCCCGTATTATGGAATAGCGTATGGAGAATAGCAAGATATTAATCAGGAATGCTGCCCAGATCGTCACTTGTCATGGGGATAAGGCACGACGGGGAGCGGAGATGTCTGATTTAGGCGTTATCGAGGATGGAGCCGTAGCGATGTCTGATGGGGTTATTACGCATGTAGGACCTACGGAGGAGGTACTTCGAAACATCCATGCGGAAGATTATTTGGAGATTCGGGCGGAGAACCAAGCGGTGTTACCCGGATTTGTAGATAGCCATACGCATTTTATCTTTGGCGGTTACCGGGAGGAGGAGTTCTCTTGGCGATTGCGGGGAGATAGTTATATGTCGATCATGGAACGTGGTGGAGGTATCGTGAATACGATGAAAGCTACCCGTGAAAGTGATTTCGATACACTATGGGACAGAGGGGAAGAACGTTTGGATGAGTTATTCTCCATGGGTGTTACCACGGTGGAGGGGAAAAGTGGTTATGGTTTGGATTTGCAAACAGAATTAGTTCAGCTTCGTGTCATGTCGGACCTGAATGAGTCTCATCCGATGGATGTCGTATCGACCTTTTTGGGAGCTCATGCTGTTCCTCCTGAATTTGCCGGTCGTACGGACGATTATGTGGATTATATGATCGAGGAAGTTCTTCCTGCCATACGAGCCGAACATACGGTTACGTTTTGTGATGTGTTTTGTGAGAAAGGCGTTTTCTCGTTAGAACAGAGTGAGCGCTTGCTTCGTGCCGCCCGTCATCATCGTTTTAAATTGAAGATGCATGCGGATGAGATCGTTCCTTTCGGAGGGGCGGAACTGGCGGCCTCCTTGAAGTGTGTAAGTGCTGATCATTTGTTACATATATCGGACACAGGCATCAAACGTCTGGCAAGAGCGGGTGTCGTGGCTACCTTACTTCCGCTGACTGCCTTTTCCTTGAATGAGCCGTATGCGCCTGCAAGGAAGATGATAGATGCCGGTTGCGCGGTGGCTTTAGCTTCCGATCTAAATCCGGGAAGTTGTTTCTCTGCCTCGATCCCGATGATGATAGCCTTGGCCTGTATCTATATGAAGATGACCCCTGAAGAAGCGGTAACGGCATTGACCATTAATGGAGCCGCAGCTGTGGGACGTGCCTCCGAGATTGGAAGTATCAGCGTGGGAAAACGTGCGGACGTGATCTTGCTGAAATACCCGTCTTATAAGTTCCTTCCTTATCATGTGGGAATGAATCTCGTGGATACCGTAATTAAGGATGGGGAACTTTATATGATGTAAGATAAGAATTGTTGAATCATTTAAATCAAAATACTATGTTAGCAGACTTGACAATTAAAGATTTTTTGGCGGAAACGGCGGGTAGTGCTCCCGTTCCCGGTGGTGGAAGTATATCTGCCTTGAATGGTGCTATAGCGGCAGCTTTGACAGAAATGGTGGCCCATCTGACTGTTGGTAAAAAGAAATATGCGGAAGTGGAAGGACAAATGAAGACGATCGCTACCGAGGCGGCTATGATCCGTGAACGTCTTACTGAATATATTGATAAGGACAGCGAGGCTTATGATCGTGTATTCTCCGCTTTTAAGTTGCCGAAAGAAACGCATGACGAACAGGTGATCCGTACGAATGCGATACAGAGCGCTACTAAAGAGGCGGCTATTGTTCCGATGAGGGTGGCGGAGGAGATCGGTTCCGTAATGGAGACGATAATCTATGTGGCTCACAAAGGTAATCAGAATGCCGTCACGGATGCTTGCGTGGCGATGATGGCTGCCCGTACTTGTGTATTGGGGGCTTTATTGAATGTCCGAATTAACTTAACGTCCATCCAAGACGAGGTGTTCGTCGGAATGATGCGGAAGAAAGCGGATGAACTGGAGGCGAACGCTATCCGTGTAGAGCAAAAGTTATTGGATTGGGTGAAGACTAAATTATAGCATATGAGTAATGTTTATTATGTGGGTTCCGAGCCTCTCTCTTTTGAGGGAATCGAACGGATACTTACTCAAAATATGAAGTTGGAGCTTTCACCCGAGGTGAAGGAGCGCATCCAGCGTTGCCGGGATTACTTGGATCATAAAATCGAGCAGCAGGAGGGGCCTTTGTATGGGATTACTACCGGTTTCGGGTCCTTATGCAATAAGAATATCTCTCCGGACGAATTGAGTACCTTGCAAGAGAACTTGGTGAAAAGTCATGCCTGTAGCGTAGGGGATGAGGTAAGTCCGGTGATCGTCCGTTTGATGATGTTATTGAAAGCGCATGCCCTTTCGTTGGGGCATAGTGGCGTACAGGTGATTACCGTACAACGTATTCTGGATTTTTTCAATAATGACGTGCTTCCGATCGTGTATGATCGTGGCTCTTTAGGCGCTTCCGGTGATTTGGCGCCTCTGGCGAATTTGTTCCTGCCTCTGATCGGCGTGGGTGACGTTTATTATAAGGGCCGCAAACGGGAAGCGATCAGCGTATTGGACGAGTTCGCTTGGAAGCCTGTGAAGCTGAAAAGCAAGGAGGGGTTAGCTTTATTGAACGGTACGCAATTTATGAGCGCCAATGGCGTATTCGCCTTGATGCGTGCGTTTAGCCTGTCCAAGAAAGCGGATCTGATCGCCGCTTTATCTTTGGAGGCTTTCGATGGGCGTATCGATCCTTTCATGGATTGTATCCAGCAGATGCGTCCGCATCCCGGACAAATCGAGACCGGGGCCGCTTTTCGACGGCTATTGGAGGGAAGTGAGTTAATCGCCCGGAAAAAGGAACATGTTCAGGACCCGTATTCATTCCGTTGTATCCCTCAAGTGCATGGGGCTACGAAAGACGCTATCAATTATGTGGCGAATGTCCTGCTTACCGAAGTAAATTCCGTGACGGATAACCCGACGATCTTCCCGGAGGAGGATAAGATTATTTCCGGCGGTAATTTCCACGGTCAGCCCTTGGCGATTTCTTATGATTTCTTGGCGATTGCCTTGGCTGAGTTAGGAAATATATCGGAACGTCGTGTCGCTCAATTAATCATGGGTTTGCGGGGATTGCCTGAGTTCTTGGTCGCTAATCCCGGCCTAAACTCCGGTTTCATGATCCCTCAATATGCGGCTGCCAGTATGGTAAGCCAGAATAAGATGTATTGCTATGCGGCGAGCAGCGATTCTATCGTGTCCAGTAATGGGCAAGAGGATCATGTGAGTATGGGAGCGAATGCGGCGACGAAGTTGTTTAAGATCATGGACAATTTGGATCATATCTTGGCGATCGAGTTGATGAATGCGGCACAAGGAATCGAGTTCCGTCGTCCGGCTAGGACTTCCCCGGTATTAGAGAAGTTCTTGAAGGATTACCGGAAAGAGGTGCCATTTATCGACGAGGATATTATCATGTACACGGAAATACATCGTACGGTGGCGTTTATTCGTAGGAAAGACTTTGTATATTAATGAATATCGTTAATAGAGGTTAGAAATCCAGCTGAATCTCCTATTCGGCTGGATTATTTTGTATTTTCGCCGTCAATCTAAACACAATCGATCTACTTTATGCAAAATGTAACAAATCCTACCGTGAAAACACACGTAGTTTGGCTGGATGTCGTACGCTTGATAGCCATGTTTACTGTTGTTTGCTGTCATTGTACAGACCCGTTTAATTTCTATCCCGGAGATTCTCCGATTATTGGGGATATTAAGTTTTGGGGAGCTGCCTATGGGGCTTTTCTTCGTCCTTGTGTACCTCTGTTCGTTATGATTACGGGAGCCTTGTTGCTACCGGTCCGGGAAGAGACTTCTATTTTCTATAAGAAAAGGATATTGCGTGTATTCTGGCCTTTCTTGATTTGGTCTGTTATTTATAATTTATTTCCTTGGTTTACGGGACTGCTTGGTTTGAGGCCGGAACTTATTCTTGATTTCTTCCCTTATTCGGGAGAAGAGGTGACTCGTCAATCGTTGAGTGTGTCTTTAGGCTATATCGCCCAGATACCGTTCAATTTCTCATTGTTGGATGTACATATGTGGTATATCTATTTACTGATAGGTTTATATCTTTATTTGCCGATCTTCTCCGCTTGGGTCGAGAAAGTTTCGGATAAGGCGAAATTATGGTTTCTGGCAGGTTGGGGAGTGACTTTGTTTATTCCTTATTACCGGGAATTCGTATCTCCTTACATTTGGGGTGGATGCTCATGGAATGAATTCAGTATGCTTTATTATTTCGCCGGGTTTAACGGTTACTTGCTATTGGGGCATTATCTGCGGAATCATGATTGGTCGTTAGGAAAGATCGTTGGGATAGGCATTCCTATGTTTGTCGTAGGCTATGCCATTACTTTCTTCGGTTTCCGCTATACGACCGCTTTGCCTGCTTACACGGAGGAACAGTTAGAGTTATTCTTCTATTATTGTTCTCCCAATGTGGTGATGATGACGATTCCTATCTTCTTGCTGGCGAAGAAGGTAAATGTTAAGTCGGATACGATTAAGCGAATGTTGGCGAACTTAACCATATGCGGTTTCGGTATCTATATGGTACATTATTTCTTTACGGGACCCAGCGTGCTGTTGGCGAGAGCCTTGAATATCCCTTTGGGTTTACAGATTCCTGCCGCTTCTGTGGTAGCATTCGCCGTATCTTGGTTGATCGTATTGGGTATCAGGAAGATTTGCGGTAAGAAAGCCAAGTATATTGTGGGCTGAATTTATACGTACGTTCGCATAGGCTGATACGTATATAGGCGTAGGCCCATGCGAGCGTACGTGTAGGACGATACGTATATACGTGCGAGACCACACGTATATACGTATAAATCATCTTTATTTCTTGGTTACAATCACTCGCTCTGTCGGAGCCAGATGCTCGTTGCGATAGTCTATTTGCTTGACTACATTCTCGGCCAATTCTTGGAATGCCTTTCCTGTGATCGAGTCCGGGTTCAACGCTACCGGCTTACCTTGATCTCCTCCTTCGCAGATACTTTGTACGATAGGAATCTGTCCCAGTAACGGCACGTTCAGTTCCTCAGCTAGGCGTTTACAACCTTCCTTTCCGAATATATAATATTTGTTTTCCGGTAATTCCGCAGGGGTAAACCAAGCCATATTCTCGATCAATCCTAAAACAGGGACATTAACCTTATCTCCAGTGAACATGCTGATACCCTTACGAGCGTCCGCTAAAGCAACCTCTTGCGGCGTACTTACCACCACGGCTCCGGTTATCGCTAGTGTTTGTACCATTGTCAAATGGATATCACTCGTTCCGGGAGGTAAATCGATTAAGAAATAATCAAGCTCACCCCAGTTGGCGTCGCCGATCAATTGCTTCAATGCGTTGCTAGCCATTGCTCCACGCCATAGGACCGCGTCGTTTTTATTTACGAAGAAGCCGATGGATAACATCTTGACACCATAATTTTCGGCCGGCTTGATCAGTTCCCTGCCCTCTACCTCTTCCATATAAGGGCGAGCCTCTTCTAGGTTGAACATCTTGGGTTGGGACGGCCCGAATATATCGGCATCCAGCAATCCTACCTTATATCCTTGTAAAGCCAATGCGACAGCTAGATTAGCGGCAACGGTACTTTTACCAACTCCTCCTTTACCGGAAGATACGGCGATAATATTTTTTACTTGCGGTAATAATTTATCCGGTTCCGGGCGAGCTAACTGACGGGCTTTTACCGTGATGTTTCCCTTGATATTCACCTCCGGGCTTACATAGGTTAAGATAGCTGTCTCCGCAGCTTTTACTACGGAGCGGATAAACGGATCATTTGGCTTCTCGAATAATAACGAGAAGGTGACATTCATACCATCGATACGAATGTTGTCTTCTACGAGGCCCATGGAAACGATGTCCTTTCCGGTACCCGGGTAACGAACGTTCTTCAACGCCTCAATAATCAGATTCGGATAGATTGTCATATCTGTTGATTTTTTTAAGTCATTCTTTTATTTACCAGAAGCCAAAGCGCTTCGTTTACTGCGATTAAAGCTACGATAAGGATCTAACTCTATTTCTACGTCAGGTTCCACCAATCGTTCCCTTTCTTCACAAACAAACTTGATGTATTTGATGTTTAATCCACGATCCAGCCATTGTTGCTCGTAATAGGTCTTGATGGATAAGATCTCATCCGCCAGATTGGAATGATATAGGTCGTCTGTACTGAACAATACGGGATAATGGTTCGCTTTTACCATCTCGCACGTATAGGTATACATAAAGTTACTGTCCGTTTTTAAATGGATAATACCATCTCCGGAAAGGATTTCCCGATACATTTTCATGAAACGGGTTCCGGTCAGACGCTTATTGACCTTTTTCATTTGAGGGTCCGGAAATGTGATCCAGATCTCGGCTACTTCGCCCGGAGCGAAGAAATAGGAAATCAATTCGATACTGGTACGTAGGAAAGCCACGTTATTCATCCCGGCTTCCAGCGATTCTTTCGCTCCGGTCCACATACGTGCTCCCTTGATATCGACACCAATAAAATTCTTATTTGGGAAAAGCTTTCCCAAACCTACGGTATATTCCCCTTTTCCGCATCCCAATTCCAAGACAATAGGGTGATCGTTCTTGAAAAAACGTTCATGCCACTGTCCTTTCATATCAAACCCTTTTTCTTGTAGGGCGGCGAAAGGGTATTGGAATACGTGCGGATAGCCCGCCATATCGTCAAACTTAGCTAATTTATTCTTTCCCATGTCGCGAAGATAATACTTAAAAAAATGCTTTTTACGTTTTTTCTACTGTTTTAGATAGGGGTTTTTATGCGTTGGCGAGTCTTTTGAACATATAGGCTGTCAGAAGTTTTATTTGAAAGTGGAGTTGTAACGAATAAAAAAGGATATGTTGAGAGTATTTTTTAGACGCCCGATATTTAAGAATCCGAGGTTTGTCGGATTTGTTTGGTTTGCGACGGCCCTTGTCGCTTGCTTATTGAAATTACCTGTGGGAAGGACTTATAATAACTTTATGATTTATAGGGCTTCCTTTTTCCATGCGTTAGAGTTGAAAGACCTTTATATATATTATCCGAATGAATACCACGACCGGTTTTTATACGGGATCCCTTTTACGGCTATAATAGCGCCTTTCTCCCTCTTCTCTCCTTATATCGGGATGTTGCTATGGTGTCTCGCGAATAGCTTGCTGCTTTATATGGCTATCCGTAAACTCGGACTGGCGGATTGGAAACAGGCGTTTGTCATTTGGGTATGCTTGAATGAGTTATTTACGTGTGTTCTTATGCAGCAATTTAACATAGCCATAGCCGGCATGATTTTATTCTCGTTTATTTTTATTGAGCGGAAACAGGAGTTTTGGGCGGCGCTAATGATTGTCTTGGGTACGATGACTAAGATTTATGGCATTGTCGGTCTTGCTTTCCTGCTATTCTCAAAACGCCGGATCGCCTTTTTGAAAGGACTCATTTTCTGGGGCATAGTCTTGTATGTTCTTCCGATGTTATATACGTCTCCTCAATATGTGGCAAGTCAATACGTGAAATGGTATGAGGTACTTCTCGATAAGAATGTAGAGAATTTATTTACTCCTTATACAAATATCTCTTTGTTGGGGATGGTTCGTAAGATTTCGGGAGTCAATACGTATAGTGATCTCTGGCTGGTTATCCCCGGGCTACTTTTATTTATTGCTCCTTATTTTAGGATAAATCAATATGATAACCGGCGGTTCCGCATGCATTTTCTTTGCTCTACTCTTTTGTTCATGGTTCTTTTTAGCTCCGGAACAGAGAATAGCGGATATTTGGGAGCCATGATAGCCGTCTGCCTTTGGTATATAGGTACGCCTACCCGTAAGACGACTCCTGTCTTGAATACGGTACTATTCGTTTTCTGTTTTATTCTTACATCCCTTTCTCCAACAGATATATTTTCCTGTTATATCCGGAAAACGTATGTTATTCCTTATGCGTTGAAAGCACTACCTTGTGTGTTGATCTGGCTTAAGATCGTATGGGAGCAATTGACATTGGATTTTTCAGAGCCGCTTCATCGGCCGAAGACTCTCCCGGGTAAAGAGGAGGCGATCGACCTTATCTTGCCTTGTTATAACCCACAAGAAGGCTGGGAACGTTTGATGATCGAGAAACATGCGGAATTGGTAAAGATGCTTAAAGGTCGCTCACTTCGTTTTATCGTCGTGAATGACGCTTCGAAGAGAGGATTTACGAAGGATGCGGTGGGACGTCTTCTGGAGGCTCTCCCTGATACGATGATCGTAAGTTATGATACGAATAAGGGAAAAGGAGCCGCTGTTAGGGCTGGCTTGTCTCATTCCACCTCATCCATTACTTTATATACGGATTATGATTTTCCGTATGAGGCGGATTCTATCTGCCGGATGGTAGAATGGTTGGAATCGGGATATGATGTCGTTATCGCCGTGCGGAATCATACTTATTATACCCATTTAAGTACTCGAAGAAAGATTATGAGTTATGCTTCCCGTATATTGAATTTTACGCTTCTAGGATTAACGCATACGGATGCTCAAGGAGGTTTGAAAGGTTTTAACCAGCGGGGAAAATCGTTCTTGGCCTCAACTCAGGTGAATCGCTTTTTATTTGATACGGAGTTTATTTATAAGGCTTCGCAGGAGTCGGATGTACTTATTAAAGACATGCCCGCTGATTTGCGGGATAACGTTCATCTTCCCAATATGCGTCGTGGAGTCCTTGCGGAAGAATTAAAGAACTTATTTTTAATCGCTTGGAGAGGGTAGGAGGATTACAGGGTTGTTAATAACCCTGTTGAAAACCCTGTGAATAACGGAAAAAGAACAAAAGAAAAAAGAGATACCTATTAATAGGTATCTCTCTCTTTTTGCTCTTCCTCTTGGACTTGAACCAAGGACCCTCTGATTAACAGTCAGAT
>ENA-ORPH01000385-ORPH01000385.1-human-gut-metagenome-genome-assembly--contig:-NODE-385-length-49439-cov-5.860704_pt1 | contig 49439 bp, 52 predicted proteins | sample MGYA00242142_ERZ509074 | MGnify/ENA primary metagenome ERZ509074 (study PRJEB26280, sample SAMEA2338724) | human gut metagenome | biome: human gut; feature: human-associated habitat; material: faeces...
ATATATAAAATATCCATAAAAAGCCATACTTACCATAGAATGTCCTGATGGAAAGCTATACCCTGTTTCTTCAATTATTCTATATTCTGTTGGACGTGGTCTTTGTAATATTCTCTTTATCAATTGATTCAAAACTGTTACAATTGCTAAATTGCTTAAAATTGATATTCCTATTTTCTTATTCCTTATAACTATAAATAATGTAATTGTAGCTATCACTAAAAATATTGCCCCTCCAAAGTTCGTGATAAATTTAGCTATTGGAGTGGCAAAATCTGATATTAAAAAGGTTGATATAATTTTATATCCTATTATATCCCCTTTCATTATTTCTTTATTAAATACATCTTCTGCTAAAGCACAAAAATCAATCAAGCAAATAAATAGTATTATCCACTTTAAGTTTTTGACTATAAATTCTTTTATTTTTCCTATCATTTACTACCTCTATTAAAATTCTTATCTATTGTTCTATATACAAATATTAAAATTACTGAAATTATTAATCCTACATAAAACATTGGAAATACCCTACTAAAACAATTTTTTATCCCATCTAAATATGATGTACTTGGATATCCCCAAGTTAATAAATTAATTAGTTCAGACAATATAATTCCTACCATTCCAATATATGGTAAACATTTATTTATCTTTTCTTTTTTAAAGTTAATCCATATTCCTGCAAAATATAAGATTACTGCAATAATTCCAAGCGGATTAGTCAAATTTATTATTCCAGAAACTTCTTCAACACCTTTTGCTGAACCATATTGTGAAAAACACATTGGTATTAAACTCAAAATAAATATAATACTTAATAACATTTTTTTCTTCATATCAATAGTTCCTCCTTTATATACTTTATATCATATTTATATCACAAATACTAATACTTTTCAACTCTCTATCTTATATAAAAAACATTCTTCATCATGTGAATAAATCATTCCTATTGCTTGCAAATATGAATATATTATTGTTGAACCTACAATTTTCATTCCTCGCTTTTTCAAATCTTTTGAAATCTCATCAGATAATTTTGATGTAGTCTTATCTATTTCATAAATTATTTCATCATTTGCAAATGTTTTTAAATAGTTGTGAAATGTTCCATACTCTTTTTGAATATTCTTAAATATTTTTGCATTATTTATACTTGCATTTATTTTTAATTTGTTTCTTATTATTTTTTCATTCAACATTAATTCTTGAACCTTTGAAGCATCATAGTCACATATTTTATCAATGTCAAAATCATCATATGCTTTTTTAAAATCTTCTCTCTTATTTAGTACACATTCCCAAGATAATCCTGCTTGAAATGATTCCAATATTAGCATTTCAAATAAATATTTTTCATCAAAATTAGGTCTACACCATTCTTCATCATGATATTTGATATATAACGGATTTTGTAAATTACACCATTTGCATCTTTTTTTCATAACCTGTCTCCTCATTTTATTTTTACTCCTAGCAGGTACATTAAATCCAATACTTGAACTTGACTTATTGTAGCACCTTTTATATCTTCTAGTGCAATAGAAATCCCCTCTATTTTGGCTTGAGATAAATCAACACCATTAAAACTTGTTTTAAATTTTTCTATCCTATCATGGCTGAAATATTACCATGCAAATATATCCTTATAATTCCACATATAATCAAATGTATAGGATATATCAAGTAAAAAAAATATTTCATTCCAGCCCATTTTCCTCTCTTTCCATTATATTTGTTTAATAATGGAATAGCTAAAACAGTACCCATTTGAAGTAATCCATAAAAAACGTTTATGAATGCACAGTAAACTGCTGCATAAATTCCAGAAAATATTGTTTGAATTTTCATTTGTTTTTTGAAATCTTTTCTGTACACATAATCATAAATGATTATCATTACTGCAACTGAGCTCCAATCTGATGGGAAACCTAGAATACATAGCAAGATTACTAATCCTGCTTTTAACTTATTATTTAAATTAGATTCTTGAATCATTATTCCAATAAGACCTAATGCCAATGACCACATTATACTTGTTTGATTAAAAAATGTTCCATTTGAAAATGGAATAAGATTAATTCCAAATGCAAAACAATACGCAAAATGTGATATTACAGCAAAAATCAATAATCTGGTTAAATATTTTTTTCTATCGTGTGTGTAATATGCTCCTTCTGCTATAAAAAAGCAAAATATTGGTGCAACAATTCTTCCTATTAAATGTAATATCAAAAATACTCCACCTGTGTAGCCTGGCTGTATTACCCATATTAAATGATCAAATATCATTGCACATACAGCTATCAATTTTAACTGGTTGGCATTTAATGTCTTTTTCATATAATTCATCCTTTCTTCTAATTTTACACTCTTTATATATTTTTTCACTCACTCTTTAAAAATTTATTACTTTATCAATTAATTTAGTATATTCATCTGAAAGTTCTCGACTTTCAAACACAATATTTTCACCATCAATTTGCCACTTTCCTTTATTTTCTGCTAGAAAATCTATTACATCTTCTAAATATTTTAAAAGATTTATAACCTCATCTATTGAATCTTCAACTGTTGTGTCTTCTTCAATTTTTCCAACCATTTCATCTTTATAAAAATCTATATAATGCTTATCTAAGTCATTTTCAATATATTCCATTGCTTTTTCTTGAGTTAAAAATTCTTTATATTCACTTTTATACTCTTCTAGTTTTTGAATAGTAGATGTCAAATATTTTTTTGTTTTGGTGAAGTCTGGTCCATCAGTTTTATAATTTTCTATTGTTAAACTTTGAGTAATTTGTTCTTCATTCAATACTTGAGCAATGTTTTTCATGTTTTTTAGAATATCTGATATATAATTTTTATATGCTCTTTCTACCATAGCATATTCGCCTTTTCCAAATAATTATATCATATATTTTTATTAATTGTAACATTTTTAATTTTTTTATTTGTAATTACGTAAAAAATAAAAGGGGCTATAAAAAAGTCCCTTTTACTTTTATTCTTCTGGTTCTTCATCATCATTTTCTGGCAATTCTTCTCCTAAACTTTGTTCAAAAGCTTTTGCAAAGTTATCTCTAACTTTTTTCTCTACTTCAGCAAGCATTTCTGGTCTATCTGTTAAATATCTCTTAGCATTTTCTCTACCTTGTCCTATTCTTTCTCCATTATAACTAAACCAAGATCCACTTTTTTCGATAATATCTAAGTTTACTGCCATATCAAATATATTACCTTCTTTTGAAATTCCCTTTCCATATAATATATCAAATTCTGCTTCTCTAAATGGTGGAGCAACTTTGTTTTTTATTACTTTTACTCTAACTCTATTTCCTGTTACTTGTCCATCTTGCTTAATATTTTCTATTTTTCTAATATCCATTCTTACAGATGCATAGAATTTTAATGCTCTACCTCCTGTTGTTGTTTCTGGATTTCCAAACATAACTCCAATTTTTTCTCTTAATTGATTAATAAATATTAATACTGTTTTTGATTTATTTATTGCTCCTGCAAGTTTTCTTAATGCTTGTGACATTAATCTTGCTTGTAATCCCATATGAGAATCTCCCATATCTCCATCTATTTCAGCCTTTGGTACTAGTGCTGCTACAGAGTCTACAACAATAACATCTAATGCTCCGCTTCTTACTAAGGCCTCTGTTATTTCTAACGCTTGTTCTCCTGTGTCTGGTTGAGATACTATTAAATTATCAATATCTACTCCTAATTTCTTTGCATAAACAGGATCTAATGCATGCTCTGCATCTATAAATGCAGCTTCTCCTCCTGCTTTTTGGGCTTCTGCTATTACATGCAATGCTAAAGTTGTTTTTCCTGAAGATTCTGGACCAAATACTTCTATAATTCTTCCTCTTGGTACTCCTCCAATTCCTAATGCTATATCTAAACTTAATGCTCCTGTTGGTATTGCTTCTACCTCCATGGCTTTAAATTCTCCTAATTTCATTACTGATCCTTTTCCAAATTGTTTTTCAATTTGTCCCATTGCAGCCTCTAATGCTTTTCTCTTTTCTAAGTTTTCTTCCATGTATATTTCCTCCTAAAATTTATAAACTTTTGTTCGATAGTTATAATATATATCGAATTTTAATTTTTGTCAAGCTCTTTTTTTAATTTTTATACCAATTATTAATATTAATAAATATATTATACCAATTTGCAGTAACACTTCCTTTTAAACTCCAACTACTTGCAACCGCATAATAACTATTATATAATCCTATATAAGGCTTTTGTTCATTAAATATTTCTCTTATTCTTGTATATTTTTCTTTTAATAACTCCTCTTTTGTAATGTTCTTTACTTCCGACATTAATGAATTTAATTCTTCATTATTAAAATTACAAGAATCAATATAGGTCTCTATGCTAGGGTTTGCTGAAACCGTAGTACCTGTAATTATTGAGTCATAATTCTTATTTTGTAAATAATACTGATATTGTGAATCACTAGCTTTTACTATAGTAACATTTATTCCTATATTTTGTAAATCTGCTTTTATCATCTCTGCTACATTGACTCTTGATTGGTTTGATGCTTGTACAACTATCTTAAAATATAATGTTTTAGTATAATAATTTTCTGTTTTCTGCCACCTATTATATTTAAATTCCCAACCATTTTGTTCTAATATTTGTTCTGCTAATTCTGGATTATATGAATTATCTGTTCCTTCTCCTTTTAACCAACTTCCATAATCTAATGAATAATCTGTCACTTTATATTTTCCATTGTATAAACTAGAAATTATATTTTCTCTGTTAATTGCATGTGATATTGCATTTCTTACTTCAACATTAGATAAAATATTATTTTCAGTATTTAAAGCTAAATAATCAAATTCTCTACCTGCAACTTCTTGTTTATTAAAACCTATTGTTCCTATATAGTTTTCTATTCCTATATTGTTTGTAGTAATAACATCTACTTTTCCAAGCTTAAAAGCATTATATAATTCTCCTAACCCTGCATATTTGCCTATATTTATCGTTTCAAGAGTCAAATCCTCACGTGTATAATTTTCATTTTTCTTTAATACTATTTTTTCACCATCATTTTGTACTATTTTATATTTTCCTGTTCCAACAGGTGCAGTATTTTTTTCTGTTGTAGAAAAATCTTGCCCCTCAAAATAATCCTTACTCATAATAGGGAAATTTAAATCATATTCAAAAAATGGAATTTCATGATCTATTGTTATTTGTAATGTATCATTATCTATTTTACTAGCATTTACTATGTATTGTACATTATTTCCATAAATTGATGGAATCTGTTTTAAAATATCAATCGTAAACAATACATCTTCTACTTTAAATTCATTACCATCTGACCATTTTCTATCTTTTTGAATTTTTATTAAATATGTTGTAGCACTTGTCTTTGCCCAATCTTTTGCCAAACATTTTTGTAATTTGTATTCAGTGTCAACTTCAAATAATGGTTCATATATTATTCTTGAGATTTCTTGCACATGCTTATTATTACTTAATATCGGATTAATTGTATCAAATGATGCTATTCCTAAATTCATTTCTTTTATTACTTCTTCTTCAGTTGATATCACATTTGTTTTGTTCTCTTCCTTTATTTCCTCTTTTTTATTTACTTTATAAACAACTGCGATTATTATTGCAATAACAAATATGATAAATATATATTTGATAAAATTACTTTTCACAATATCACTCCTTGCTATGTAATAATATATTATTATAGCATTTTTTTCAAGTATTTTATTAAATTATACTCAAAAGGAGGCACTAAAATAATGCCCCCATATTTTATATACTATTCTTTTATATCTGGAAATCTATTTTCTTGATTCTACAATCAACTTTATACCAGTTCTGTCCTCTCCTTCTACTTCAACTTCTGCAAATGCTGGTATACAAACTAGGTCTACTCCTGATGGTGCTACAAAACCTCTTGCAATTGCTACTGCCTTTACTGCTTGATTTAGAGCTCCAGCTCCAATTGCTTGCATTTCTGCCTTTTGTGATTCTTTTACTAACCCTGCAATAGCTCCTGCTACAGAATTTGGATTAGATTTTGATGAAATTTTTAAAATTTCCATTCTTTTTTGCCTCCTATAATTTTAATTTTTGTTGCAACTTTTACATTTTGTATTTTATATCATGTAACTTTTTTTGTCTAGGTCTTTTGGAAATTTTTTCAAGTTTTTCATCGCGTCTTTCGACAAGTTTTTCTGGTTTTCAGCGATTTTGTTTTTATTGAATTTGTATTCTCTTAATACTTATTACTTTATTTGTATTATCATCTACCTCAAATTCTACGGCATTTAGCATACATTCCCCTTCTGCAAGCTTATACTTCTCTGGAAGAGCTGTTTCGAACCTTTTAAAAGATACTTTTGCATCCATTCCTATAACAGAATCTCTTGGTCCAGTCATTCCTAAATCTGTAATATATGCTGTACCTTCTGGTAAAATTTGTTCATCTGCAGTTTGAACATGTGTATGCGTTCCAAATAATGCTGTTATTTTTCCATCTAAAAATCTTCCCATAGCAATTTTTTCTGCTGTAGCTTCTGCATGAAAATCAATAAATATCATATCAACTTTTCCTTGCAAATTCTCTACCATTTCTTTTGCCATTACAAATGGATTTTCTGTAAGTATATTAATATCTACTCTTCCCATAAAATTCATTACAGCAATTTTTTTACCATTGCATTCATATATTTCTAATCCTTTTCCTACTACTCCTTTAGGATAATTAGCAGGTCTTAATAACTGAGGTTCATCTATAAACTTAAATATGTCTTTTTTTCCCCATGTATGATTTCCCATTGTTATTACATTTGTTCCTGCTTCTAATATGTCTCTAAAGTTTCTTTCTGTTATTCCCATTCCTCCTGCTGAATTTTCTCCATTTGTTATAACAAAATCTATATTTTCCTCTCTTTTAATTTTAGGCAATTCCTCTTTTAATTTTCTTACTCCTGCCTCTCCTACTATATCTCCAACAGCTAATACTTTCATTTTTTCCTTCTTTCTATTTTACTTTTGCTTTATATTTTACCATTTTATAGTAAGTTAGTCAAGTTTTTAAATTTCATAATTTTTAGTGTTTTATTAATTTAGATTAATTTGCTATTTTAAGCTTTTTTTCTAGTCTTTCAATCCTTCTTCTATTATCCATATACATATTTTCTACTGAACTTTGAAATGAGTATAATATATTAGTTATCTGTTCTACATTTCTATTTGCTCTTTCCTCATCTTCTTTTCTATCTTGTTCTCTAATTTTCATCCATTCTGCTTTATCTTTTTCTCGTATTGCCATCCATTCTGCTTTATCTTTTTCTCGTATTGCCATCCATTCTGCCTTATCTTCTGCACGTTTTCTCTCTAACTCTTCCTTATCTTTCTTTCGTATTGCCATCCATTCTGCTCTGTCTTTCTCTCGCACTGCCATCCACTCTGCTTTATCTTCCGCTCGTATTCTCTCTAACTCAGCTTTGTCTTCTGCTCTCTGTCTTCTTGTTTCTTCTTCGTGTTTATTCCATCTTGCTTCATTTTCTGTCCTAATGCTTTGAATTTCTACTTTCATTTCTTTTATTTCTTGTCTATTTTCTCTTACTTCATCTCTTAAATCATTAATTGCCTTCAAAATAGGTACAATGATTTCGTTTTGCTCCATAAAATTCCTCCTTTATATAAATTTCTTATAATTTTAATAGATAAAAATATCTGATAAAAAATATTTGATTTCAAATTTAAACACTAAAAATCACTTTGATTTAATTTTTACAACCCGATTATACATTTTTCAAAGTATATTGTCAAGGAAAATCATTCGACATTTTTCGACTCTTTCGGTGCAAACCTACTATTTACCAGAAAAATTTTTATTAATATTTTTTATTTTTTAGAATATATCTTATCTGAGGAGGTTTTCTTATGAAAACATATAAAATAGCCATAGTAGGCGCAACTGGATTAGTTGGAAGAACTGCTCTAAAAGTTTTAGAAGAAAAAAACATTCCAAATCTTGATTATGTTTTATTTTCTTCTAAAAAATCAGCTGGTACTAAATTAAAATTTTTAAATACTGACTTTATTGTTAGAGAACTAACTGATTCTTCATTTGATGAAAAATTTGACTTTGCACTTTTTTCTGCTGGAGCTGAAACATCAAAACATTTTGCTCCAATCGCAGCTTCAAAAGGATGTATTGTAATTGACAATAGTAGTGCTTTCAGAATGGATGACAAAGTTCCATTAATTGTTCCTGAAGTAAATTTTGAAGATGCCAAAAATCATCACAATATAATTGCCAACCCTAATTGCTCTACAATTCAAGCTGTTGTCGCTCTAAAACCTCTTGATGATAAATTTAAAATTAAAAGAATTGTGTATTCTACATATCAAGCTGTTTCTGGTGCAGGAAAGTTAGGATTACAAGACTTAGAACAACACTCTACCTTAAAATTTCAGCATCCAATTTATGATAATTGTTTGCCACAAATTGACACGTTCTTAGTTAATCATTATACAAAAGAAGAAATGAAAATGGTAAATGAAACACGTAAAATATTAAAACATCCAACACTTCCTATCACAGCTACTGCTGTTCGTGTTCCAGTCACAAACTGCCACGGTGAAAGCATTAATGTAGTATTTGAAAAAAGTTTTAAATTAACTGATATTTTCAATACCTTAAAATCTGCACCTGGTATAGTTGTTCAAGATGATATCGAAAATAACATTTATCCTATATCTTCAAATGTAAATGGTCATGATGAGGTCTTTGTTGGTAGAATTAGAAAAGATTTCAGTATTAAAAATGGACTTAATTTATGGATAGTAGCTGACAATTTGAGAAAAGGCGCAGCTAGTAATGCTATCCAAATTATAGAGAAAATGATTAATTAAGAAAGGATTTTGTATGAAAAAATGTATTTTTAAAGGTGTTGCTACTGCTCTTGCAACTCCTTTCTCTGAAAATGGAATTAATATAACTGAATTTGAAAAATTTATTAATTTTCAGATTGATTCTGGAATTAATGCCCTTGTTGTCTGTGGCACAACAGGAGAAGCTAGTACAATGTCTAAAGAAGAAAAAATTGCTACAATAAAATGTGCTGTAAAAACTTCTGCTGGAAGAGTTCCTATTATTGCAGGAACAGGTTCAAACAATACTTCTTCAGCAATTGAAATGGCTACAATTGCTGAGATTTTAGGTGTTGATGCTTTATTAATTGTAACACCTTATTATAATAAAACTACTCAACAAGGATTAATTGAACATTATAAGGCAATTACTAATTCTGTCTCTTTACCAATTATTCTATACAATGTTCCAAGCAGAACAGGATTAAATATTTTGCCTGAAACTTGTCTAGAACTGTCAAAAATTGAAAATATTGTGGGCATCAAAGAAGCTAGTGGAAACATATCTCAAGTAGCTGAAATAACTAAATTATGTGGAGATGATTTTTCAATTTATTCTGGAAATGATGATCAAATCGTCCCAATTCTTTCTCTTGGAGGAAAAGGCGTTATTTCCGTTCTTTCAAATGTCGCTCCAAAACTCACTTGCAGTATAACTAATTCCTTTTTCCAAAATGCAATTAATGAAGCTTGCCATTACCAATTAGAAGCTTTGCCTCTTATTCATTCATTGTTTGCCGAAACCAACCCAATACCTATTAAAGAAGCTCTTAATTTATCTGGTTTCAATTTTGGAAAGCCTCGTCTTCCTCTTGTCAAATGTTCTGCTAATTTGAGAAAGATATTAAAAGAGCAACTAAAAATATAGAATTTTCTATATTTTAGTTGCTCTTTATCTTTTGCTTAAATTACTCTAGAGTAAAACCTCCTGTTCTTAAATTCAACCACCTCTTTAAAATAATTAAAGAGGTCTGCCCATCCCAGAATTTTGGTTCCGGTAACAACTATTTTGCTCTGATCCATCTCAATCTTGCCAAATAACTTGTTACCAACTTTGGAGTAGATAACACATCCTACTCCATTTCCTCCATCCAGGTACTGAGCCCGAACTGTTGCGTCAAGTTTCTTGTCATTTACCAATTTTACTGCGGTATTCAGAATATCGCTAATTGGCATGCTCTTAATGTTGCTCATATTAGCCTCCGTTTCTTTTAAGTAAAAGCTCCTACAATGCTAACTGCATTATGTAACCAATATATCACAAATTTTGACATTTTTCAACAGTTTTACTTGTTTTTCTTTTTTCTTTTAATAGTTCTTTTTACTTTTTTTATCATAATTCTATTTGATTTTTGTGCTCTTTTCAATGTCTTCTTAGAATTATCTATTTTTTCTTTTATTCCTCTTGTAGATTCTTCAATTTTCTTTTTGATGTCGTCCCATTTTGAAAACTTAACATTTTCCTTTACTCTTGGAAATGCATTAACAAGTCTCTTATATGGTCCTAATTTATTTAAAATAATCCTTTTTACTTTGTCTGATATTTCTGCAGTATTATCTTTTAACTCTTTAGTCATTTCTTTTAAATTCAAAATAATTTTAAAAGAAACAATACAATCTATTAAAAATAAAACACATAATACTCCTGTTACAATATGTAAAGCTAAATCAGGAATTAGATTAATTATTTTTTCTAAAAATGGATTAAATACGAATAATACTAAAACTCCTCCTATTCCAAATGGTACTAAAGTTTCTAAACAGATTCTTCCATTAATATTGAATTTATTATTACTATAATCCCACCATCTTGCTTTAAATATTTTTTCCATAATATAACTTGTTAAATATTCCAAAGTACCACATATAATAACAGACAAAAAGAAAGTTACCACTACATCATCAGCATATTTTTGTAACAATAAGGTTATTAATATTACACCACAACCATATATTGGGCAATATGATCCAACTAAGAAACCTCTATCTACAAATTTCTTTTCTCGTATTGTTGCAGGTATCATTTCTATAAGCCATCCTGCCAATGAATAGATAAAAAATAGCATTATATACATTTCTATTTCTCGTATCATATAAAACTCCTCTTTTTAATTTCGAGTTTTATTGTAGCATAGTTTATTTAAAATATCAATTATATTTTATACTTTTACTTCTTTTTTAGTTTTGTTTTCTTTTTCTGCTACTTTCTTTTCTTTTTGCTTCATTTTCAAATTATCTTTTGCTACTGTCATAAGAAGTTTTATTCTATTTGTTTGGTTTGCCTCACTAGCCCCAGGATCATAATCAACTGGAACTATATTAGCATCTGGATACATATCTCTTATAGTTTTTATTACACCTTTACCAACAACGTGATTTGGTAAACATGCAAATGGTTGTACACAAACTATATTTTGAATTCCATTTTCCATATATTCAAGCATTTCTGCTGTTAAGAACCAACCTTCTCCTGTTTGATTTCCTGTTGATAATACTGATTGTACATTATCTGCTAAATGCCAAATATCACAAGTTGGCAAATATCCTTTTTTAGATTTTGCTAAAGCTTTTCTTACATCTTTTTCTAATAAATCTATCAATTTTATTGCAATTCCATTTATTGCTGCTTTTTTATTATCATTTTTTAACATTCTATTAGAAATTACTTTGTTACTTGCCATAAATTTACAGAACCCTAAGAAGTCTGGAAGAATTACTTCTGCCCCTTCTTTTTCTAGTAAATTTGCAACATAATTATTACCAAATGGATGATATTTTATTAATATTTCTCCAACAATTCCTACTTTTGGTTTTTCTACACTAGTATCCCATTCAATTTTTTCAAAATCTTCTACTATTTGTGAAATTCCTTTTGAAAATTCTTTTGCACTACTTTTTATAGCTAACTTTTTAGCTTTTTCCATCCATTCTGCAAATAACTTATCTGTTTCACCTTTATTTTTCTCATAAGCTCTATTTTTGTACAACATTTTTTGCAATAAATCAGCTAATACCATTGCTTTTAGAAGCTTTTCTGCTAATGATATTGTTAATTTGAATCCTGGATTTTTTTCCATTCCAACAACATTAAATGAAATTACTGGAACTTGTTCAAATCCTGCGTCTCTTAATGCTTTTCTTATAAATCCTATATAATTTGTAGCTCTACAGCCTCCGCCTGTTTGAGACATTATTATTGCTGTTTTATTTACATCATATTTTCCACTTTGTAATGCTTCTATAAATTGACCTGTAGTTATTATTGATGGATAGCATGCATCATTATTTACATATTTTAATCCTGTTTCTATTGTGTGTTGTGTACATTCTCTTAATAATACCGCATTATATCCTTCACTTTTTAATACTGGCTCTAAAAATTCAAAATGTATTGGTGCCATTTGTGGGAAAATTATTGTATAATCTTTTTTCATTTCTTCTGTGAATGCAATTCTGTTTAATTGATATTCTCCATTTGCTGTAGGATCTTTTTTCTCTTTTAAACGTTTATTTATACTTGCAAGCAATGAACGTAAACGAATTCTTACAGCTCCTAAGTTGTTTACTTCATCTATTTTAATTAATGTATACATTTTTCCAAAACTTGTTAATATTTCTTCTACTTGGTCTGTAGTTACTGCATCAACACCACATCCAAATGAATTTATTTGTACTAATTCTAGATTATCATGTCTACCAACAAAATCTGCTGCAGCATATAATCTTGAATGGAACATCCATTGGTCAACAACACGAAGTGGTCTTTCTGGTAAAGTTTTATCAGCAACACTATCTTCTGTTAAGACACACATACCTAAACTTGTAATTAATGTATCAATTCCATGATTTATTTCAGGATCTATATGATATGGTCTACCTGCTAGAACAATTCCTCTTAAATTATTTTTCTCTATATATTCGATTGTCTCTTTACCTTTATTATGAATATCTTGTCTACATTTTTGATACTCTGCTTCTGCTTTTGCAATCGCTTGTTTTAGCTCTTTCTTTGTAAAATTGTATTCTTTAAATTCAGGCAATTCCATCATTCTTTGCATCAATTGTTTTGGCTCAAATGGTAAGAATGGGTTCATGAATTTTATATCATCAGATTTTAATTCTTCCACATTATTTTTTAGAACTTCTGAATATGAAATTACAATTGGGCAATTATATCTATTGTTTGCATCTTGATATTCTTTTCTTGAATATGGCATACATGGATAAAATATAGTTTTTATTCCTTTTTGAATCAAACTAATAACATGTCCATGTGATAATTTAGCTGGATAACATACTGATTCTGATGGCATTGATTCAATACCTTTTTCATATATTTTCCTTGTACTCTTTTCAGAAATTATTACCCTAAATCCTAAATTAGTTAATAATGTAAACCAGAATGGATAATCTTCATACATATTTAAAACTCTTGGAATTCCAATTGTTCCTCTTGGTGCATCTTTTTCTTCTAATGGTGTATAATCAAATATTCTTTCATATTTGTATTTTACAAGGTTTGGCAAATCTTTGTGTGAATTTACTATTCCTTCTCCTTTTTCACATCTATTTCCAGATATATGTCTCTTTCCATTACTAAACATATTTATTGTTAATTGACAATGATTTTCACATCCATTACATCTTGTATGTGTTACTTTGATATTTAATTTGTCAATTTCTTCTGTTGTGGCAAGTGTTGAATGATATTCCATATCCATATTAGATTCATATTGTTCACAAGCCAATAGTGCCATTCCATATGCTCCCATAAGGCCTGCAATATCTGGTCTAATAACATTTCTTCCTACTATTAATTCAAAAGCTCTTAAAACTGCTTCATTATAAAAAGTTCCACCTTGTACAACAATGTGACTTCCTAATTTTTTTACATCTCTTATTTTCATTACTTTTTGAATTGCATTTTTTATTACTGAATATGATAGTCCTGCTGATATATCTCCAACAGAATATCCTTCTTTTTGTGCTTGTTTTATTTTAGAATTCATAAATACTGTACATCTTGAACCTAAATCTACTGGATTTTGAGCTTCTAATGCTTCTTTTACAAATTCTTCTATACTTAAATTTAAGCTTTTAGCAAATGTTTCAATAAATGACCCACAGCCTGATGAGCAAGCTTCATTTAACATGATATTATCAATTGTGTTATTTTTTAATTTGATATATTTCATGTCTTGTCCACCAATATCCACAATGCTTGTTACTTTTGGCTCAAATTTCTTTGCAGCTGTGTAATGTGCAATTGTTTCAATTTCATTTAAATCTACATTTAAAGCTGTTTGTATTAATTTTTCTCCATATCCTGTAACACCACTATAACGAATTACAGCATCTTTTGGCATAACAGAATATAGTTTTTTAAGCATCTCAATAATACTTTCAAGTGGTTTTCCACCATTTCCTTGATATGCTGAATATAATAAAGCTCCATCTCTATCTGTTACAACCAATTTTGATGTTGTTGAACCAGCATCAATTCCTATAAAACAATCACCTTTATGCTCAGATAAATTCTTTTTTTCTACTTTATCTTTATCATGTCTAGCTTTAAATTCTTCATACTCTGCATTTGTTGTAAATAGTGGTTTTAAAGGTTGTGAAGTTGTATCATGAGATTGTCTTAATACTTGTATTTTACTCTTCAATTTTTCTACACTAATTGGTGTCATATCTTTAGCATCTAAACATGCGCCTTTAGCAACTAATAAATGTGCTTCTTCTGGCACAATAGTTTGCTCAGGAGTTAAATGCAATGTTTCTACAAATCTCTTTCTTAATTCAGGTAAATATGTAAGTGGTCCACCTAAAAATGCTACATTTCCTCTAATTGGTCTTCCACAAGCTAATCCTGAAATTGTTTGATTTACAACTGCTTGTAAAATAGATACAGCAATATCTTCTTTTGCTGCACCTTCATTTAACAATGGTTGCACATCAGTTTTAGCAAAAACACCACATCTTGAAGCTATTGGATAAATTGTTTGATATCCTTTAGCTAATTCATTTAGTCCTGCTGTATCTGTATTTAATAATGATGCCATTTGGTCTAAAAATGCACCTGTTCCACCAGCACAAGTTCCATTCATACGTTGTTCTATTGACTTTCCAAAATAAATTATTTTAGCATCTTCTCCACCAAGTTCAATTACAACATCAGTTTGTGGTATGTATTTTTCTACTGCTCTTTTACAAGCAACTACTTCTTGGATAAAAGGTATATCTAAAAATCTAGCTGTACTCATTGCACCTGAGCCTGTCAACGCTATTGTGAATTCTTTATCTTTATATTTTTCTACTAATTCTTCTAATACTTTGCAAACAGTATTTTTAGTATCTGAATAATGTCTCTCATAAGAAGTATAAATCTCCTTCAAATTCTCATCCATTACTGCAATTTTTACTGTTGTTGAACCTACGTCCATTCCTATATGTACTACTTTATTACTCATCTATATTGTCCCTCCTGCGGGAATTTTTGCATGCTAATTTGGGGTCGGTCCTTTTTTTCGCATCGCGAATTTAGGGTCGGTCCTTTTTTTCGCAAAATTTTCCTTAAACATTTTCCAATTCATCGTTAATATATCATAATTATATATTTTTTTCAAGCAATTATATTATATTAAATAATTGTGAACGAAATATGAATTTATCTGCTTTTTTATTTCCAATTTATGCTTATTCTATTGTTTTTTCTTTTAATTTATGCTATACTAAATATATTGTTTTTATTAATTTCACCTTGAAACTTAAGGAGGAGTAAAACATGTATAAAGGGTGCTTAGTATTGATTTTTGCGGCTATTATTTTCCTTGCAGTAATTGCTATGCTAATTGCATTTGCTGCTTGGTTCTTTGGTATATTAATAGCTGCGGGATTTATTAACACTATCGGATGGATTTTTTTTATAATGATACTTTTGGGTCTAACATTAGCTTTCATTATAAAATTTTCATCTAAATTTTAACTCACCCAAAACAGTATCACGCAATCAACGTGATACTGTTTTATTTTTATTCTGTTCTTAATGCTTCAACTGGATCTCTTTTTGCTGCAAACCTTGCTGGAATCAATCCTGCAATCATTGTTAATCCAACACTAATTGCCACCAATATAATTCCTCCAACCACTGGAAGTTTTGCAATACCAGAAATTCCAACTAGATTTTTTATAACAATATTAATTGGCATATCTAATAATAATGTTACAACAATTCCTAATAATCCTGCAACTAAACCAACAAGCAATGTCTCTGCATTAAACACTCTTGAAACATCTTTTTTAGAAGCTCCTATACTACGTAAAATTCCAATTTCTTTTGTTCTTTCAAGTACTGAAATATATGTTATAATTCCTATCATTATTGATGAAACCACCAAAGAAATTCCAACAAAAGCAATTAATACATAACTAATTACATTAATTATAGTTGAAACAGAACTCATCATAATTCCAACTAAATCTGTATAATTTATGACATTTTCTTCTTTTCCTTGTTCTGTTTGTTTATTATTATAATCTGTTATAATATCTGCAATTTTGTCTTTTGAAGCAAAATCTTTAGGATACAAATTTATTGATGCTGGATTATCTAAATCAACAACTCCTAATTTGCTCAAATTATTTTCATAAGTTGCTGATGAATTGCTTGAATATGTTTGCATCAATTGTGCAAGTTCCGCTTCTGAAAGTGTAGCCATATAAGCTCTTTGCTCATCTGATAATTGAGTATAATCAAATGTTGCATTTGTATTTTCAGGAAATTTTATTCCTGTAAATACATTTATTTCAGGATTAGCCTTTTGTTCTTTTACAATTTCTGCTTCATTTACTTTATTTATAACATGTTCTTTCAAATCTTTATTATAACCAATCAATCCTGCTGAAGATGATGCTACAGTATTCTCATTTGGCTTAATAATTCCAACTATTTTTATCTCTTCTGCATTATTTACTAATTCTTTCATATATTGTTCATCATTTGACATATCTTGCCATACATTTCCAACTTTTTTATAATAATCTGTATTTAACAATACTTTAAATTTATAATTTAATATTTCATCATATGAATAACTATTTTTATCATCGTTTGTTTCAATTTTTTCTCCATTTTTTAATTTATCCATTGCATTTCCAAATTCTGAAACATCTTTAATTCCTAAAGAATATAAAGTATAATCACTTACTTCGTTATTCTTGTCTGCAATCAAAACAACTTCATTATAGTTTTGTGGCCAATTTCCTGCAACCACATCATATTGTGACTCTAATAATTCCTGATTATCAAGCATTTCTGACCACACATCAGTCTCACTCATCATTGCTCCTGTTGACATTATTGAACTAGACTGTTCTTGTGCTTTTACCATATCTCCAAATCCTATTTTTTCAAGCACTGAACTTGGATTTACTTGATAAACACTTCCATCATCCTTAGTTTTATAAATATTCAAATCCAAATTATATCCATATTGAATTGCATTTATATAATCTTTTATGTCACTATCTCCACTCTCTAAAAAGCTTTTGAATTCTTTCAAATTATTAGTTTGAACTTTGCTTGATAGTGTTTCTAGCATATCTCCCATAATTGCTCTTGAGTATATTTTATCATTTTCATGCTCTTCACCATCATCTTTTCCCATCATAGACTCCATCATGCTTGACATATCTATTGATGATTCCTGAATAGTGATTGGATATGATGACAATGTATCTTCTTCCACTTTATTTATATATGATTGCATTCCATTTGATAATGACAAAATCAATGCAATTCCTATTATTCCTATTGAACCAGCGAATGATGTTAAAAATGTTCTTCCTTTTTTAGTCATTAAATTATTCAAACTTAAATGAACTGCTGTTGTAAATTTCATTGATGCTTTTCCCGTTTTTTCTTTTTTAGTTCTTGCTCTGTCTAAGTCTTTTTTGCTTGCAGTATATGGATTAGAATCATCTATTACTTTTCCATCTAATAATTTAATTATTCTAGATGAATATTTCTCTGCCAATTCTGGATTATGTGTTACCATTATTATCAATCTATCTTTTGAAATCTCTTTTAAAATTTCCATTACTTGTACAGATGTTACAGAATCAAGTGCTCCTGTTGGTTCATCTGCTAATAATATATCTGGATCATTTACCAATGCTCTTGCTATTGCAACTCTTTGCATTTGTCCACCAGACATTTGATTTGGCTTTTTGTTAATCTGGTCACCTAATCCAACTTTTGTTAATGCATCAATCGCTCTTTTTCTTCTCTCTTCTTTTCCTACTCCTGATATTGTAAGTGCTAATTCAACATTAGCCAATACAGTTTGATGTGGGATTAAATTGTAACTTTGAAATACAAATCCTACTGAATGATTTCTATATGTATCCCAGTCTTTGTCTTTAAATTCTTTTGTTGACTTTCCATTTATAACTAAGTCTCCAGAAGTATATCTGTCTAGCCCTCCAATAATATTTAGTAGTGTTGTTTTTCCACATCCACTCTGACCTAATATTGAAACAAATTCACTTTCTCTAAATTCTAAATCTATTCCTTTTAATGCTTTTACTTCATTATCTCCTGATAAATAATTTTTGGTTATTCTTTTTAATTGTAGCATTATCTATCTCCTCTCTATTTAATATTTCCATTTTTAATTATATGTAATCATTAACATTATAATGACACAGTGTCATCTTGTCAATGCAATCATTGTGAAATTTGTGTGAATTTTAAATACGTTTGGTAAAAACAATCCTAGAACTTTATGGTAACACCTTTTTACAAAAATCATATTATGTATTATATAAATTTTGAAAAGGAGGAATAAAATGTTTACGCGTAGATATAAAAAATGTTTTTGTATGAACAATAATTCATCATGCAATACTGCTACAAATATGATAGAAGACAAATGTACCGATGTTTGCCCTTGTAATTATGAAGATTACAATAGTGATGAATGTGAATGTGGATTTGATGAAGAATATGAAATTAGTGTTTTTCCAGAAAATCCTATGCTTGCACAAAGCTATGTTCCTTGGCAATATATGGATAAAACTTTCAAACCATGTGTTGGATTAAAAATGGGAACAATATTTCCTGAATTGGTTAGCCCATATATGCCATGTCAATCTATGAGAGTTAATGAATTTTTGGAAGCAACAAATACTATCGGAGAGGGGTGTAATAAATAATGAATAATAATAATTCTAATAACTGTGACAATACAAGAGAAGAAATGCTAGAAAGAATTAAATGTTTAAATTTTGCCATTATTGAATTAGGCCTTTATTTAGATACTCACCCAGATGATGAAAAAGCTCTTTGCTTACACAGAAAATATTGCAAAGAATATAGAGAATTAACTGATAATTATCAAAAAGTTTATGGTCCTTTAACAATCCAATTTCCATGTAATAAATGGAGATGGCTTGAAGAACCATGGCCTTGGGAAGGAGGAAATATATAAATGTGGACATATAATAAGGTTTTAGAATATCCAATTAATATAAAATGCACAGACCCTCGTCTTGCTAAAGTTATTATTAGCCAATATGGCGGTCCTGATGGTGAACTTGCTGCTTCTCTTAGATATTTATCTCAAAGATTTGGTATGCCAGACCAAAAAGCAAAAGCTGTTTTAAATGATATTGGTACTGAAGAATTAGCTCACTTAGAAATGGTTGGTACTATTGTTCATCAATTAACAAAAAATGCTTCTATCGAAGAAATTGAAGCTGCTGGTTTAGGGGCATATTACACAGATCATGGTGTAGATGTATATCCTCAATCTGCTGCTGGAATGCCATTTACTACTGCATATATAGCATGTAAAGGAGATGCAATAGCAAACTTACAAGAAGATTTAGCTGCAGATTTGAAAGGTAATTAGTGCAACCTTTTTTATTTTAAAAATTTAGGTGTATGAGCTTTGCATAAGTTATCCGTAATTCGCTACGCTCAAACGGCTAACGCTATCTACACCTTTAAGAAAATATCAATTTTATTATTTCTATTAACTTCAATTTTTTCAACAAATTTTTTTAACATTGTATTATCAAACTTCTTGGTATCAGAAAAGTCTATAATTAGCTTATTAACTTGTTTTGGGAAGTTTTTCATTTTGTTTTTCTCCCCTAACCTATCTAGCTCTTCTTTAATTTCATTAATTTTATTCTGATGGACATTGTATTTTTCAAGAAATTCATCTTCTGATATAATACCTTCTACTTTTTTAGTATATAATATTTTAAAATACTTCTCTTGTTTGTCTAATTCCATTTTTAACTTCTTTTCATCTGACTTTGCTGGAATAGCTTTTACAATTTCATTTTCTACAAGAGATCCGTATTTCTCAATTTGAATTTCTTTTAGTCTTTTAGATACTCGCTTTAATACAATTTCATTTAATGCTTTTTCAGTTATTTTTATATCATTGTATTTGCAAATACTTTTATTTCTTGCATGTTCTTCACATACAAATCTACCATTTTCATTTTTCTTTCCTAATATAATACCTTTTGAATTTCGCCTTAATGGTTTATCATTTTTGTATGTTAATTTACAGCCACAATTATTACAATAAACCAAATCTTTTAATAAATATAAATATTCAGTTCTTTCATTTTTTGTACGACTAGCCCTTCTTCTTTGTACTTCTTCAAAATCCTCTATTGAAATTATTGGTTCATGAGTATTATCACAAAATTCCAATTTACTATTTGGTGTTACCTTTGTTTTCTTTTGCTTGTAATCATTGCTATATTTATTTATAGGTAACCTACCTGTATAAAATGGATTTGCTAATATTCTACTAACAATCTTATTAGTCCAACATTTTGCTTTTTGATTTAGATTTTGATACATCGAAGGAGTTTTTATATTTCTATTATTAAGTTCTTTTGCAATATCAAAAGGTTTTATACCTTCTAAATACAATGAAAATATTTCTTTAATAACCTCTGCAGCTTCAATATCTATTACCAATTGATACTTATTATTGCTATCTTTTTTATAGCCATAAGGAACAGAATTTTCAATAAATTTTCCCTGTTTTTTAAATTCAGTTTTAACTGCCTTAATTTTTTTAGAAATATCATCTAAATAACTTTGATTGATAATTCCTCTTAAAGCAACCATATCATCTATATCATATCTTTCCCCTGTATCAACATATTCTGTAACTGATATAAAACGAATATCATTATCTGGAAAAAATATATCGGTAAAATAAGAAGTTAAATTCTTATCTCTGGTCAATCTACTTGTATCTTTGACTATTACCATATTTATTTGTTTGCTAACAATGTCTAACATCATTTTATCTAATGCTGGCCTCGAACTTAATATTCCTGAATATCCATTATCTATATATTTTTCTACAATTTCGTAGTTATGATCTTTAGCATATTTTTCTACAATCGCTTTTTGACTAGAAATGCTATTTTTTTCTTCTTTATCTTCTTTAGATATTCTTAAATATACTCCAGCCTTATATTCTTTTGCCAAATTAAGCAATCACCAGTATATCATATTTATAGTTAATATAAATGTTATCATTATTGTCTATTTCAACACTTTCAATAACATCTGCTAATTGCTCTTTAGACCAATTTTTCACATTAGATACCTTTTTTGCAACTTTCTTAAATTGATTATCTGATATTTTCATATTGTTATTAATTTTGTTGTTAATCTTGTCAATTTTCTCATTTAGGTTATCTCTTTTTGCTATTTCCTGATTATACATTGTTTTAAAATCAACTTCCTGGATTACACCATTTTTATAGTCAAGATATAAAGATGAAACCATTTTATTAGTTTTTTCTAGCTGTTTCATTGTTTCTTTAAGTTCTCTTTCATCTTCTGTATTATCTTTATCTTTATAATACTTTTCTAGTAACTCTGAAACATCTTCACAACTAACAATATTTTTTACTTTCTTATTCAAATCGCTTACAACAATTTGTGTAACTGATTGCAAATTTATTCCTCTATGCTTTCTTACACAATATCCTTTTTTATGTAGGCTACTAGAACAATATAATCTCATAAAACTAATAGTCTTTTTATCTTTCCTATACTTAACCTTTAATTGCATTGGTTCTCCACATTCTTTGCATGTAACTATACCATTTAAAATCCATGTATGTTTATGTGTTTTTGCTTTTTGACTTAGCTTTATTTTCTTTTGAACACTCTCAAAAAGTTCTTTTGAAATAATTGCTTTATGAGTATTAGCCACTACTTTCCATTCTTCTCTTGGAACAAATTTTACTTTTTTAGATTTATAACTTAAATTTATAACCTTGCCATAAACTGTATTTCCTAAATAAAATTCATTCTTTAAAATTTTAGATATAGTTGAATAATTCCACCCATATATACCATTTTTGTTTTTCTCAAAACCATTATAACTTGGACAATATACTTTTTCATCTTGTAATTTTTTTGCAATCTGTCCCATTGTAGAACCACTATCATACATTTGGAAAATTCTTTTTACAATTTTAGCTTCCTCTTTATTTACTATCAATTTATTTTTATTATTCTCATCTTTCATATAGCCATAAGGTGCTTTGGCTCCAACAAACAAACCTTGTTCTTTTCTGGCCCATACACCGCTTTTTACTTTTCTTGATATATCTTTACTATACCAATCATTAATAAGTGTTTTAAATTGAATAATATCGTTATTAGAATTCTTTTTATAAGTATCTACATTATCCAATATAGATATATACCTTATATTGTTTTCTAAAAAATAAATTTCTAATAAGTAGTTTGCTTCAAAATTATTTCTTGATAATCTTGATAAATCTTTTGTAATAATGCAATTAACCTTTTTTCTTTCGATGTCCTCCAACATTCTTTGAAAAGACGGTCTGTCTGTGTTTAGTCCTGTATAACCATCATCTATATAAAAGTCATATAATTCAAATTCATCTCCAAGTTGTTTTACTTTTTCTTCTATAATACTTCTTTGGCTACCAATACTATCACTTTCTTCTTTATCTCCATCTTCTCTTGATAATCTTAAATATCCTCCTACTTTATATTTATTTCTCACAAATCTTACGCTCCCTTCGTAAGTTGTATATTCAAGAAATAACTACAATGATATTATAACGTATCATTGTAGAATTAGTCAGCCCTTTTTAATAATCTTTTTGAAGTTCTGATAAAGCATATTTAGCAATTAGTTTTACTAATTTATCTTTACTAAATACCTCATTTGCTTTTCTTGAAATAACCGTATATTTTATATTGTCTATTTCAACAATTTGTCTTTCTTCTAAATTTGATTCTTCCATTTAATACCTCCATGTTAAAGAGTATGTTTTAAAATTGCTATTCATTACAAAAAAAGATATGTATTGCTACCTATCAATTTTTTCGATATTTATCTTCAATTTTTCATTATGATTTTCTTTCAAATCCTTTGAATATCCTACAACTAAACTTTTATCATGAGCCTCCATTGCTCCAGTATAAAAAGTTTCTATTGTAGAAATATCAAAACAACTTATATTTTCTGAATTTATAAAATTATTAAAAGCTACTACTGCAAAAGCAATAGCTTGATTTTTAGTTAATGTACTAGGTAATTTATTCATTAGACTTCCCTTCATTCTTATAATTTTTTAAATACTTCATTTGTTCTTCATCTTCAAAAGCTCTTTCTTCATCTGTTTTGTAAATATCTGCTCCTCTTATCACTAAATACATAAGTATTGCAATAAATAAGCAAATAATATAAACTACCAAAAATGTTATTATTGCAATTTTATCTAACATTTTTATACCTCCAACTTTTATATTTAAACTTCATAATCAATTGCATTTTTCTATTTTTACTTCATTAAACTATGACTAGCTAAATCATTAACAGGAGTTCCACCTCTCCGCTAGCAGCCGAGTTGCACCCTATACGATGAGTTAAGGCTATGCAAGTGTATCATTATAACCATTATGATCTTCGCCTTATGAGTCGCTAACTTATATTTTAGTATGAGGTTCTGCATCCTCATTTAAACTAGCTCCCATAATAGAACGTTTTTAATGAACCTATATTCAATTTTCAATGTGCTATCAAAAGTAAAAATTTTATTTTCTAACATTAATAGCACATGAAAATCGAAAATATGACGGGCAAATTAAAAAATTTTTTTATTTTTTTATTTTAGCTAATTTATCAGCAAAATCTTTATCTTTAATTACTTTAATTGTATATTCAATTAGATGACTTTTTAAATCTTCATCTATTTCTCCAGTTTTATCCTGTGAATATTTGTTAATCATTGGCATAATTTTATCTATAACAAAACCAAGTGTTGATTCATCATTTTTTGTTTTTATTAATAATTCATAAAAATTTGTTTTTTCCATATAATTATTCCTCCCAATATCTTCTTAAACTTAATATTGCTCTGTATTTCAAATGATTTACAGAATCTACATTTGTATTTAACTTTTCTGCAATTTTTGAGAGTGATTTTCGATTAAAATAATAATTAACTATTACAAATCTTTGTTTTTTTGTTAATTTATTAATAGTATTTTTCAAACTATCATAATCTTTTTTTAATGTGTAAAATAGATTATTTTTATCTGTTTTGTCTGGTATTCTTGACCACTCAAAATAACTTAACTGTTCTTCTTTTTTAATAATAATCTCATTATCTCTTTCATAATTGAGTTTTCTATGTAATAATGCAATTTGCATATAGTTTAAAAATCTTGCAAATACAATATCATCTTCAAATTCATTATCAGACATAAGTAAAACCTCCTACATACTCAAAATTTTGGAATTTCGAGTACGAGGAGGTCCTTTACATCTTTTTACTTGAAAGCAAAAAAGGACAAACTTACACATTACAATAAGCTAGTCCTCATCCACATATTTAGTTATTTTTTGCACATAAATAACAACAATTCTCACATCCACACTTCCTATTGCGTAGATGTAAAAATCAGCATAAACTCAACCTAAATCTACACCAAATTTTCTTTCAAAAAAATTTATCCTTTGGTTCGTTTATGCTGTATAATTTGTAATTATATTCTTATATGCAATAAAAAAATCCATCTTATCCCTCCTAATCTTCTTAAAATCTCTTTTGTCTATTGATGGACTTTTCTTTTGTGCTTTACCAGCGACATCTTATCATATTTTTTGTGCGAAACCTGTCGAATTTTGCAAAAAGTCAAAAATAGTTTAGATAAATGGCGTTTTTCGTTATTATATAACAATTTTCGCCCTTTGTATAATATTTTGGAATAAATAGGAATAATTTTCATAGTATTTTGTGATAGTAATTTATGAGAATATATAGGAAAATAAATATTTAAATAGAATTTTAAGATATTAAAATAAAATAAAAGTAAGCACAAAAGTGTTTACTTTCATTTTATTTTATAACTGAACTTTTACATTATCTTTTTCATTCTCATTTATCTCAAACATTTTATATTCTTTAAAACCAAATATACTTGCAATCAGATTGCTAGGAAACATTTGAACTTTATTATTTAACATTCTAACTGTTCCGTTATAATATTTTCTACTATTTGCTATTTCATCTTCTATTTTAGTTAATTCTTTACTTAATTGACTAAAATTTTCGCTTGCTTTTAGTTCAGGATAGTTTTCCGAAATAGCCATAATTCTTGATAAACTATTTGTTAATTGTTCATTTATATCAATTTTTTTATCTATTGACATATTGTCATAACTTCGTGTTCTTAATTCAGTAATTTCTGAAAATGTATCCTTTTCATGTTTAACATATCCTTTTACTACTTCAACTAAATTAGGAATTAAATCCCATCTTTTTTTTAAATATATATCCATTGTTGAAAACGATTCTTTTACAGAATTATTTAGCTTTACAAAGTTATTATATTGTACTAAAGCATATAATATAATTAAAACAATTATTCCTATAAGAATATATATGTACATTCTTATTTCTCTCCCTTCTCCAATATGTCATTATTGATTATTATCACTTGCTTTTTCTTCAGCTGCTTTAGTTAGTGCTTTATTAATATCTGTAGTTTTAATATTTCCTTTTACTTCTAAGTTTTTAGAATCTCCACTAAATTCTGCTGTTCTTATTATTGATGTTAAATTCTTTAAAACATTTCTGTCAAAGTCATTATTTTCATTTGCAACTTCAAAACAAGCTGTGTACATTGAGTTTAATTGTGCTAATCCCATTAATTCATTCGTTCCTGCAACTTTTAGTTCCATTATAATAAATTCTATTCCATCTATATTTTCTACTGTTGCATTTGAAACTGTTGCATTGTATGAAGATAAATATTCTGAGAAGTAGCTACTTAAATAGCTTTTATTCTGTTTTAATTGTTGGAATGGTAGTTGTTGAATACTCATTTGTGCAACCCAAGTTGATAAAGCATCTCCAATATTTAGTGCATCATTTGTAGCATCCATTTGATATATTAAATCATCTGGTATATAAAGTTTAAATCCACCATAGTTTACTTTATATGTTGATGAATTTTTTTGTGTATTAGATGTTGTTGTAGTTCCATAATCATTATTTGTTGTTTGAGTTGCTGATGGTGTTGTTATACTAGTAGGATTATTTGCTATTTCAGATTTATTACTATTTTTATTGACAGCTGAAACAATTGAATATACTACAAAACCAACTGCTGCTAAAATAGCCACTATAATAACAATTATAATACAAGTTTTTACTACACTTCCATTTCCACCATTATTTCCATATTGTTGTCCACACATATTAGTTTGTCCATAATTTTGTGCGTTTGATCTTTGTGCATTATTATTAATTTGTTGATTAACTGGTCTATCATAATTATACATTTCACCATTATTGTTTTGCATATTATTACCTCCTTTCTTTTGAATTGCTGTACCGCATTTTGGGCAAAATACATCATTTTCTCCTAATTCTGTTCCACAATTACTGCATTTCATTTTTAAAATCTCCTTTCATTTTTTAATTATATAATATTAATATCAAAATTTGTTAAAGTATTTATTAATTCATCATTTATTTGATTTTCATTTGCTTTAATAATTATAACCAACTTTTTATCATTTTGCAAATCGTAAAATAAAACTTTTTCATTTGTGTAAAAATTATATTTTAAACCATTACTGTCTGTTGTTTCGCTTAATCTAGTATATCCTCTATTATAAACTGTGAATTTTTTATCATTAGATGTAATATCATTTGCCTTTGAAAAATCTTTAAATTCTCCTAAGTTTTTATTGATATTATCTTCTAATATTTTTAACTCACTTTCTATTGATAATGATGTAACACTATATTCAATCTCATATTTTGCTATTGGAGCTTTTTCATAATAATCTGATATATAGTTTCTTTCTTCATATAAATTTGTATCTTTATCAACTTCTTGATAGCTTTCTGGTAATTTTAGAGTTATTTCTTCTGTTTTTTCATATGAATAATCTGTATATTGCTTTAGTTTTCCAATCAGAAATCCATCTTCTTTTTCATTTCTTACATTACTTGCTATATTTTTATAATTTTTTATTGTTATCATATCAATAAGTTTCTTTGGTATTCCAACACCTTCTGATTCAATATTTATTATAAAAATATGATTTTGATTTAATTCATAAACTATAGATATATTTTCATTAAGCTTGTTATTTCTTAAAGACTTATTTTTATATATATAACTTAATGGATTTTCACCAAATTTATCTAGTATTTCATTTTCTTTATTTGAAGAGCTTAAATTGTAATTATCATATATATTTGGTGTATCTTCCCTATCTAAATATTCATATATATTTCTTTTCATTATGCTCGTATTAAGTCTAATATTAGAATAATTAGGTAAATTATCTATTCTATATGAACCATATTTGCTATCATAATCCGTATCTTTAAATATATCTGGAATTGAGTATTGTACTAAATAGTTTGAAGAAGCGATCTCACAATCTTTTGTATTATTTAATAGAGTAGATACATCTGATTGTTCTGTATATTCCATTTCTTTTGTTTCAATATTTATATAAGTTTTAACATCAAATTTCATTTCTTTTAGATTAAAACTATAAATAATGCTATTTACACTATCTAATAATATATCGAAATATTCATATGTTGCTTCGTATGTAAATGTAACTAATCTATTTCCCTGTTTATAAATATATATTGATGCTTGATTTTCATCTGTTTCAAATAGTATTTTGTATCCTTCAATATCTTGATTTGTTATTTTGGTTTGTTCTTTATATATCAATCTATAATTATTATTTTGTTTTTGAATATTGTATAGCAAACTATCAAATATTTCATCTATTGTTTTATATTGTAATTCATCTTCAAGTTCATTTATTTTTATTTCTAATTTACTTTTGCTTTTTTTATGTATTAAAGATGTTTCCATTTCGCTGTTTTTATCAATTTTCCATGTACTATCATATTGAAATAAATAGTTGTTATTACTAATTTCATGTATTTGATTTTTATTATTAAAATATCCATATATAAAATATATTAAAATTCCCACAATAACTATAATTAGTGTTATTAATATAGTTAATACAATTTTTTTATTTTTTATTAAAAACTCTTTCATAATTTCACCATTACTACTATTAGGTAATCAAATTCTTTCATAACTATTATTTGATATTTTTCATTATCATAAATATATTTAGAATCTGATATTACTTTCTCTTGATAGCCTTTGCTTTTTAAATTTTCCCTATAGCCTGATGCAAATTGCATAGTATCTATAAAATTCGGAATATCATTTTTAAATCTTAAACTAATGATTTGATCTTTGTATGAACTTTTTATTAGATTCAACTCAATCATCTCTTTAGCATTTTCTGCATTAGCAAATTCATCTAATTTATTTTGTGGGATATTATTTGATATATTTTCATCAGTATATTTTATATAATAATTTTCTTTAAGTACATTAAATGGTACAGCTTTAATCTCAGCATAGTTTATTTCTGAAAATTTATTATAATATTCTTTTAAAATATCAATATTTGTAGCAAATGATATACTACTATTTAATATTTTAGAATTTATCATTCCAATTAGTTTTCCATCTACATTAAACAGTGGACTTCCCTGTAGTTCTTCTGTTACAGGTAATGATGTTTGAATATTTTTATCTGTAGATGTTATAATACCTTTACTAGAAGTTAGTCCTACACCTGTTTTGGTATTTATTGAAATTATTGCATCTTCTTTTTGAGGTTTATTAGTATCTTCATATTGTATTTTCTTTGAATCATTTGTTTTTACTTTTAATATTGCAATATCATTTTCAATATTTACAGTAACAATTCCTTCAATTTCATAAACATTTCCCAAACTATCACTTACTATTATATTTTGAGCTTTAATGAGTGATTTTTCTATATAATTGTATGTAGTTGCTATTATACCATCGCTTATAAAAAATCCATTTGCTGAAGCAACAGTTCCTATGTTATATGTTGAATTTAAGAAAACAATTTTATCTTTATTATCTTCATATACTTTATTTAAAGTTTCATCAGTTATGCTATCTGCTTTTTCAAAATTGTATATATCTCTTAATTCAGATTTATAATCTGAATTTTTAGATAATGTTCCTGTTTTCTCATCATTACTTTCCATATATTGTTCTATATCATCATTTGTTTCTCCATATAAATACAATAATTTATACTCATTATTCAATTTTTTAAAATAATAATATAATGTAAGATCTGTTTGTATAATATTATAATTCATTGGATTGTTACTATCTTGCTCTTTCATTTTTACATTTGGCAAAGTAATTGCACTTATAACTTTTTCTTCATCTACTTTTGATACGCTAATTTTACCATAAGAATTATATTTAATTTCTAATTCATTAAGTTTAAAAAACATTCCTGGTACAGATATTCCTGATAAAATGTCATCTTTATATTCTTGGCTGTTTTCATCAAGTCCTAAGTATGAATTTTCATCCTTAGGAATTTCTGGATTATATCTTAGTTCTAAATAATCTTGGTGTCTTTTATAATAGTTTTCTCCACTTTCTTTTTTGCTATTAGCTTCCCCTAATAATAAATATGTAGTTTTCTTTGTTAATTCTTTTATTTTTTCTGTCAATTCATAATTAGTATCATTTTTATTAGAGGTTATTTCGTATTTTTTATCAAAATTAGATGTTAGCATTTCCTCTTTATTAACGAACGAAAATGTTTCATTATTAATATTAATTCCATTTGTTATTGCTAATGAAATAGTTCCAATTACTATTATGAAAAGCAAGGGTATAATAATTTTTATTATTCTTTTCTTTACCATTTTACCCTCCTATATATTTTTTCAATACTTCTACTATATATTTACTAGCAATATTTGCATTATTTCCGTTCAAATATACATCATGAAATGCTTCAGCTACAGTTTCATCATAGATATAATTACCTGTTGCATCTTTTGCCAACGCATATTCTGATATTTGTCCTCTCCATTCATCAAATCCTATACTTTGATTACTAGATAAATAATTTTGATATGCTTCTTCTAGCATCTTTTTAGAAAATGTTCCATTTCCAAAATCTTTATAAATATCATAATAATTTTGTATTTGATTATCCTCTATAACTAAAATAGAATTTGTTGAATAATGATTCAATAATGCTATAAATGATAAGTAATGTCCAAATTCATGAGCAACTGGAGAATACTTAGTCGCATTTTTAGGAAAATGCCCTGCTTTTGAACTTGTTTCTACAGCAACATCTATTCTTTCTGGATTTAAAAAATATTTAGCATTTAATTGAACTTGTGTTTTTATTACCCATGGTCTTGTTGTAGTAGTATTAGATGTTCCAAATGTAAATATAGGCATAAACAAAGCTATTACTCCAGATTGCGACATATCTAAATTTGTTAATGTCAGATTTGTTAAATATCCTCTAGCTCCTGGATAATCTTCGTATATCTTTTTTATAACACTTTCTAATTCTTTGGCAAATTCAACATCCATTTCTTTTAAATTTACAGCTGTAATTGAATATTTATTTATTATTTCGTTTTCAATATCCATAATTTCTTTTGGATAATCGCTTTTTTTCTGATTAATAGAATCTTGATTTATTAACTTTCGAGCATCATCTATACTCTTTACTGAAATTCCTGAATAAACATTATCTGTAATAATCTCTGTACTATACTTTCTAGTTTTTGAACCTGAGGTTGTACTAGCTTGTATAACAGGAGTTTGCTCTATGTCGGTATTTTCTATATTACTTTCAGAAAAATAATAATCATTCTTATTGTTATTAGAAATTATAAAATACACAAATACTCCAATTATTAAAACTATAATTAATATGGTTATCAAAATTGGAATTGCAATGTTCCTCTTATTAACATTTGTATTGTAATTATAATTATTGTTGCTTTCTTCATTATTAATTGGAGCATTGTATATTAAACGATTTCCACATTTATTACAAAATTTCTGATTTTGATCTATTTCGTTTCCACATTTATTACAAAACATAATATCTCCTAAATTCCCTGATTTCCTATATTTGTGAATTGTTTTTTATTGTTTCGATTACTTCCCTTGAATCAGTCATAAATGAAGCATCGCTTTGAGGTTCAGTTGTCATTAAGCAATACATTTTTGTGTTTGAAAAATAATAATAGTATGTTATATATCCATAATTACTATAATCTTCATCATGGTAACTACATTCTACTTTACATAAACACACATTGTCATCCAAGTCTTCCCAATATGAATAATTTAAATTTTTATCAGCAGCTTCAAGTTGTTGTTTAACTTTTTGTTCAAAACTATCTTGAAAGCTCTTGTTCTTTACTCCTGAAAGACCAATATCATTTTTTTCACTACCAATATAAGCTATACAACATTCCGTATTTTTATATTTTAAAACTTTATAGTTTTCTTGTGTGGTTTCTTTCCAATCATTTGCATTATATGTTAGACTAAATGAATCTAAGTTCCATGTTTTTTTATTTGCACTATTGGTATTGTTAGAATACGTACTTTGATTATTGTCATTGTTTAAATAATCATTATTATTGTTGCTATAATTGTAATCATAACTATTATCGTTTTCCTTGTTATTTGTATCATTATACTCTTTTCTATAACTGCTTTCATAACTTGTATTATTGCTTACTGAATTATTAGCATCGTATATTAAATTCAATGTTGCACTCATTCCCAAAGTTAATAATCCTGCTAGAACTAAATCAAATAATAATACTAATAATACAGCTACTGTAACTTTATCTCCACCTTGTTTTCTTGCTACCTCTAATTGTTCTTCGTAAGATAACCCTTTTCTTTTATATTTTTCGATTTTTCTTTTTATATTCCATCTATATAAATGATAGTAAGAAAGTCCAACTCCAACAGATAGCATTATACCAACAATATTGTAAGCTATATCAGGAACTCCTATTATTCCCATTACTGTACTTACTAAAAATACAATACATATTAAAGCTACAGATTCCACAAACATTTTTCTAGTTATAAGCAACAAGTCCGATAAGAAGAATGCAACCCAATTGAACCCACCTGTTCTCATCTTTTTAATATATTCATCTTGATTTTTTGTTCCAATCCAAGCTCTATAAATTTCTTCATTTTCATTCAAATGTTCCATTTATATCACCTATTTTCCTCTGTTTTTTAATATCCTAATTCACTAAGTATAGTTTTTACTTCATCTTTATAACTAGAATCAACATTTAAATATACAACTGTGTTATTAATTCTTGAAACGACCATATATTTTCCACTAGATGATAAGGTATATTTTGAATAATTTTTTCCACTAATATTAGTTTGTGCTGATGAGTTAGCTTTCATAGTTTCGAATCTTGAAGCATTATTTTGATAAAATCCTATTGCACTTGACTCATCAGACAATTCATAAAATTCTATTTGATAACTATAATTACTGTTTCCTGCTACATAGGCTTGTCTAACATAATTGTATTGTGAAAATTGTGAACTTACATCAGATACTGTATATCCTTTTCCGTTCCATCGTTGTTTTAAATTGACTAGATGTTATTGAAGTTTTTTCTTTATTTACTAATGAAATTACAACAACTATTCCAACAACTATTAAAATTCCTATTATTCCAAAAATAATTGCAATTTTTGCACCTTTACTCATTTTAACCTTCCCTTTTCTTATTATAAATTAATACTAAACTTTAAAAATTGTATTTTCTATATTTTTTATATGCAATAAAACCACTCAATGCGACAACAAGAACTATTCCACCAAACATTGCATATTCAACACCTGCTTTAGGTAAGATGCCTGGTTTCACAGTATCATCAACCGTATCAGTTCCCCATTCGCTCCATTTAAAATCTGAAGAACCATAGAAAAACATATACCAAGCTCCATTATCGTAAACACTAGCTTGTGCTAAAGTAACTGCCTCATTAGAAGTATATTTTCCATTTTCATCATTAGTTTTTATATATAAATAATAATATTCTTCATTCTGTAATCCTTTTAAATTAATTACATCATTTTCTTTAGATGTTCCAGTTCCTGCATTATATTCAATTGCATAAGAATCATCTGAATCTGCATTTAATGTCTGATCATATAATCCTGAATTTGATTTTGCATATGTCATTAAGTTAGAAAAGCCAGTTGTATCTTTATTTTTTATCTTTTTTAAAATATTTGTATCAGTAATTTTTCCTATTTTAATTTGTATTTTTCTATTATTTGAACCTTCATGTGTAAAATTAGTTATTATTTGGTCTGCATTATATGTCATCAAAGTAGCATGAAATGCATCACTATACATTGATTCACTAAATCTTACAAGTTTATTTCCATAAGAAGATATATTATCTGTTAAGCCATCTTTTTCCAAAACTGTTGCATATAAATCTTGATTTAACTCTACATATTTTGCAACTTTTGATGTATCTGATGTTTTAAATGTTTTAGAATCTTTATCATATATTAATAAAATTCTATTTTCATCATCTGTACTATTTACACTTGGTTTATTACTATTAGATGTTATAAATAAGTAATAAGTATGATTTTCTTTTGGTGTTACATTAGATATTTCTATTATAGCTTTTGATATTCCATCTTTTTTCAATTCAAATTTTGCTTTTGAAAAATCTGTCCAATCTCCTTCTGTTGTTGTACCAGGATTATCTGTTCCAGGGTCTTCAGTATCTGTTTTAGATTCTTCTTTTATTTCTGAAGAATAACCCATAAAATCGTAATATGTATTTGTTCCATTATCAATTTTTACCCATAGAATAAAATGTGCTGTTCCTGTATAATTTGAAAAATCTAATTCTATATTATTTGAAGTATTTGTTGTTGTTTTCCAAGAACTTGTATAATTTGGTATTAGTGCTAAATATTCTGTCTGTAATGTTTCTAATTGTGTTTTAGCATTATTATAATATTTCGTATATTCTGCATATGCTGTTTCATAATTTGTTCTTGCTGTTGCTATTTGTTCTTCTGTTGCAGTTGCATCTTGTTGTAAGTCTTGATATGTTTGTTTTAATGTAGTTAAATTTGATTCTTTTTCTCTTATAGTTTGATTACTTGTTTCTCTATAATTATTTAATTCATCTGATTTAGCTTTAATGCTATCAAGTTTTTCTTTTGTTATATCTACTTTTTGATATGAAATATTATATCCTGATGCACTTGATGAAAGTGTTACTGTTCCTGTACCCACTTTATTTTGTATCCAAATTGTACTTGGTAATGTAATATAATTTTCTGGATCTATTTCTCCAGTATATGCTTGTACTTTATAAACACTTAAAAATAATGGTGCTATAAATGTCATAATAATTGTTAATATTAATAATTTTCTTTTCATTTTTTTCTCCTAATTTTTATTTTTTATTATTCTCTATTTATTATATTTGCTATTATTCCGTTTACACCTCCAAATATTTTAATATATAAATTATCTCTTGAATCAAACTTCATTTTTCAATCCCCTTTACCAATTTTTTTCTACTCTGTTATAATCAAAATTTCCATAATTTTTATATGTACTTTCGACTTCTCTTTGATCTTGTAATGCATTTTCTTTTATATCTTGTATTTTACTTTCTATTGTTTCTGTTTCTTTTTCACTAACTTTGTTTTCATCTTCTTTGTTTTCTTCTTCAGTATCATCACTTGAATTTTCTAATCTTTTTAATCTTTCAATTTCTTTTTGAATATCTTTTTTCAATTGTTCTGCTTTCTTGTTATGTCCATTATCATTATCTTTGTTTGCACATCCCTTTTCTGTTAAAACATCTATTGCAGTTTCATATGTTTGTATTGCATTTCTTATACTTTTACTATCGCTTTCATCAACTTGTACTGTTTTACATATCGCTAAAGCATAATTAATTCTAATATTACATTCTTTATATTTAGGAATTATTTCATTTAATGCTTCTTCATATTTTTCTATTGCTTCCTCATATTCTCCTTTTTTATAAAGAACATTGCCATAATTATACTTTGCAATATATTGCTGTGGAAAATTTACATATGTTAATGCTTTTGCATAGTCTTCATTATATTTATTATTATTGTAATCATTTATTAAAATGGTATTTAACAGTTGATTATATATTAATTTTACAGCTAATAATATTAGGATAATATATAAAGCAATTATCACTTTTCTTTTCATTAAATTCTCCTCTTCTGGATTATAAAGTTTAGTATCAATAATATTACTAAAGGAATTGCAAAATAAAAATATATATCTTGATATGATTTTATTTTATCTTCTGTCGATTGTGCGTTAGATATTTGCTCCTTTATACTCTTTAACTTATTATTTACATTATTCTGTTTATCCATTTGTATATAGTCAATTCCTAAATCTGTTGAAATCTGTCTTAGATTATTTTCATCCAATTTTGAAAGTGCTGTTACTTCTTTATAATTATTATCATAGTAATATTTATAATAATAATCACTACTAGGATCATCTGCATATGTACTATTTACCATTTTCCCACCATCTGTTGTTCCATATCCTAATACCGCTCCTTCTGAAATATAGTTTTTTATTTCGGCAAATGAGTTTAAGCTTTCTCCTTCTTTTGTTATTTCTCCATCTGTAATAAAAAACACTACAAATTTTGTATTTCCATTTTGCCTTTTGCGTTCATCTTCTAAGGTCTTTTCAAAAATATCTTTTACTATATTTATCGAAGTTCCCTTTGCATAAAAATCATTTTCTAATTTTATTGATTTTATTTCTGCTTGAACCATATCTGAATCTGTTGTAAATGGTATAAGTCTTTGAACGGAATCTCCAAATGTTATAATAGAAAACTTACTTCCAGATAATTCATCAATTATGTAACAACAATCATTTATTACACCTTCCATTCTTTCTTTATTCCCATTATAGTCTAATGCTCTCATACTAACACTTGTATCAATTACAAATAGTACACTTAACTCTAAATTTAATGCTGTACTTTCACCATTTGGTATCATAAATCGTAAATTCATGATAAACATTACAATTACTATAGAAATTTTTATACCAGAATTAATAATTTGTTTTTTTATTAATTCTATTTGTCTATTTGTTTTTTCGTTATTCATTTTATTTGAAATTTTTTCTTTAAATGGCTTATCAAAAAGTATTAAAAATATTATTACTAAACAAATTATGCTCATAAGCCATATTGGTATAATTGGGTTTATTATCATATTCTAATCCCTTTCTCTATAAATATTGAAATTACATATAATATTACTACACTTATAAAAAATATTTCTGGGTGGTCTGTAACAAATGTCTTTTTACTTGTTTTTAATAGTGATGTTTTAGTTTCTTTTATTTCATTTACAATAGTTGAAGACATTTTACTTAAATCTCCTGTATAAAATTTACCTCCTGCTAATTGTTCTACTGCTCTTCTATATGCTGCAATTTTTTCTTTTGATGTATATATATTCATTTCAACTGTTGGACAATATGCATATAAATTTATACCATATTGTTTGCAAAGTTTACATGCATCTTCTAGTGAAACAGCTTCTGTTCCCGCCACATCATTATCTGTAGCAAATATAATTATTCTTGTTCTTTTATGATTTTCTTTAACATCTGGGAATGAGAATATAGTACCGAGCCAGTCCATCACCAATTAAAGAACTACCTCTTGTTTCGCTATTAGCAACTGTTCCTCCATACCAGAATGTAAATGTATCCATTCCATCTTGATTATATGATGATGGAACATGTCCATTATTATCTACAACAAGTTTCAATTGCTGTTCTATTGTATCAAGACTTTCTTTCACATAATCATAATCATCAGTTAATGGACAATATACTATAGGAGCTGTATTATATATTATAATTCCTATCCTATCCCCTTTAATATCAGGAAGTATTTCTTTAAATTTTTTTACTAATTCTAAATTTACTTCACATTCTGATGTTGATATATCCAAACTAATAAGAATATCTCTGTTGTATTTATCCTCACTTTTTGTTTGAATAGTTATTGGTCTTGCTATGAGTATGCTAGATATTATTATACATATTAGACTTATAGTTTTTATTATATTAGATATAATCTTATATCTTTTTACTTTAGTTTTGTAATATTCTGTTTCTTTTATATATTTTGTATTTGCAACTTTTTTTCCATTAATATACTGTTTCTTTTTATTAAAGTTTATAAAGAATATTGCTAATCCAAATATAACACAGATAATTATTACAATTGGGTACATTATTTCCATTCGTTTATAACTCTCCTTGCTTTGTTGATAGAAGAATTAAAATCTCCAATAGTTTTACTAGCAAATTCTGGCTCATAATATTCTTCAATTAATTCATATAACACAGGGATGTTTATCTTTTTTATTTCAGTTAATGAATAATTTTGTGTTGTAATATCTGTAACCTCAAAAACGAATAATCTAATTGCTTCACTTATTAATTGATATGCTTTTCTTAATTCGATTTTTTTGTTTGTATATTTATCTTCAATATCATTTAATTGCTGTAAATATTTATTTTTTATTACTGGTATATTTTTAATATTTCTTTCAGAAATAACTTTTACTTCTTCCATTTTCCCTTTAACATTGTCTTTAGCCTTTTTAGAAAGTATTATATATATTGTAAATCCAATAATAAGTAAAAAAGTAATAATTAATGGTATAAATGAATATGTAAAAGGTTCTTGTAAATTAATAGTTGTTCGCATTTTTTCGCCTTTCTAATAATTTGAATACATCATTTAATATGTCTTTTTGCTTATTTATTGTTGTTGTTATGATTTTATATTTTTTAAATCTTTCTTTTGTTTCATCATATACTTTTGTTTTTATTTCTAACTCAATATCTTTTAGCTTATCATCTTCTAAAATATAATCAGGAATATAATTATTTTGATCCATATCAAAAGCATTATACCCTGTCATTAATGCATCAGATATATTTATAAACATAACATCATGAAGTAATGATAATCTTTTCAATGTATCTTCGGAAATATTATACATTCCATCTATATCTGTTATTATAAAAACAATCATTCTTCTTTTAATAAATTTTAAAACATATTTTATTAAATCTTCTAAATTGTTTTCAGCATCCATTTCTCTTTCATATGAATTTAATATTTTTTCTAAATTGTAAATTCCAGTATTGAATTGAAATAGTTTTATATTTTCTTTTCCTTGATATATCGCTCCTATGGAATCTCCATGCTTATCTACTAAATAACCTATTGTTCCCATCGCCATTAAGGCAACTTCCTTTTTAGGTTCTAATTCTTTTGTATCTGCTAACATTTTTCTTCCTGTATCAAGTATAAATAATATATTATGCTTCTTTTCTGCAATGTATTGTTTAATTAATATTTTATTTGATCTAGCTGAAGCTTTCCAATCAATATCTTTAACATTATCGCCAATAACATATTCTCGTAAATCTTCAAAATTCATACTTTTGCCTTTATATATAGAATTGTATGCTCCTTCTAATATATTTGAGGTTTTCTTTTTTGTATAAATTGCAAGATTTGCTTTTATTTTGGTAATGTATTTCATTTTCATAATATAACTCCCCTAATTCAAGTTACGGTGCTTTTATTGAATTTATTATTGCATCTATTATAGTTTCAACTTGTACTTCATCTGCAATTGCCTCAAAATTTAAAGAAATTCTATGTCTTAATATACTATAACTTAGTGCTTTTATATCATCTGGTGTTACATATGTTCTTCCATTTATTAAAGCTAGGGCCTTTCCTGCTTCCATAAATGAAATTGATGCTCTTGTACTTGCTCCGTTTGTTACATATTTTGCAAGTTCTGGTCTTATAACTGTTGATGGATTTCTTGTTGCATATACAATACTTATAATATATTTTTTTACTGCTTCGTCAATATATACTTTTTTACTAAGTTCCTGTAAATATTTTATTTCTTTTATACCTACTACTTTTTTTCTATCTTCAAAAACATTTTTTTCAATTCTATTTAATATTTCTAATTCTTCATTTGATGTTGGATAATGTAATGTTTCTTTTATGATAAATCTATCTTGTTGTGCTTCTGATAATAGATATGTTCCTTCTTGTTCAATTGGATTTTGTGTTGCTATAACAATAAATACATCTGGTAGTTTGTATCTATTTCCACCTATACTTACTTGCCTTTCTTGCATTGCTTCTAACATAGCACTTTGTGTTTTTGAACTTGATCTATTAATTTCATCTAAAAGTACGAAATTAGCATATACTGGACCTATTTGTGTTTCGAATTCTGATGTTTTGGCATTATAAGTTTGAGTTCCAATAATATCACTTGGAAGTAAATCAGGTGTGCATTGTATTCTTGAAAATTTTCCTCCACAACTTTCAGTTAAAACTTTAGCAGCTGTTGTTTTTGCTAATCCTGGAACAGATTCTACTAATATATGTCCATTTGCTATTAAAGATACTAAAAGCGAAATTTGTAAATTTTTTTGTCCTACTATTCTTGAAGTATAATAATTTGAAATTGCTTTGATAATTAAATTACTCCTTTGTATTTCTTCTGAAGAAATATTATTATTTTCCATTTTTTTCTTCCTTTCTTCTTTTTTTTTAATTATATGCATGCAAAAAGAGGATTGCAGTCGCAACCCTCTTTTTGTTTTAGCTCGTTGTGTTCCTCTTACTTCAGGGCATTGCTCTGTACAATGTACCAGAGTCCATCATCATAGTATGTTGTAACTCCGTTTAATCCACTGTACCAAAGCCGAATGTGTTCGTAGGCTTCTGTCTTGCTTTCATAGCCCTGAGCTTCGAGTAATGTGTAATGTCTTGTGTCAATCATGTCATTTCCTCCTCTGAAAAATCAGAATTTGTTGTTGTTTCAGTATTTACACTTTGGTAAATCTAAATTCTATTATACCACTTTTTATCGAATTTTTCAACTTACAGTACAGTTTCAACTATTTAATTTAAACTTTTTATTTTAACTATTATTGTTATTATTGTTGTTGTTATTATTTCCTGATGAACCACCCCATGAAGATGAACTCGGATCATAGTGTGGTGTAACTGAAAATCTATCATTATCTATATCAATTTTATCAAAAGATGTATTTTTAGGAACTACAGAAAATGTTTTAATTACTTTTCCCGCTTCATCTACAAATGAAAGTACAGTTCTATTGGCTACTATTGAATTGGCTGAATTTTCTCCTAAAAAATCATAAATTTCATTAAACATGTTTTCTGTAATATTTGTATAATAATTAGCCAATGTATAGCATTTCTTCAATCTTATTATTTCATTATAAGTCTTTGGTTTTTTATCTATCATTTTAGCTCCCCCTTACAGTTAATATAGACTAGTTCTATATTTTGGAATGGTAAATTTATCGCTTGTATATGATAATAAGCATTGTTTTTATGTTTTGTATAGTGATAATCTCTTAATTCTGTCGTAGTAAAAAATAAGTTGTTAGGATTATTTTCTGAAAGTTTATCGTAATATAAACTTATTATTTTAGTTATATCTACACAATAAAATCCCACTTTATCTGATTTTTCTTTTTTTATAGTATTAGTAAAAATTTGATGTGTCATTATATGTTCTTGTTTTGTTCTTTGTTCATCTCCATAAAGCAATGTATCGCCACTTAAAAGCATCATATATAATGAATTACTTTCTGGATAATCACAATCTTCTAATACTCCCTCTTTTATATATAACTTTATATTGCTTTCATCTGTTAAATAAATAATATCTCTTTTATTTTTTAGTATTTGCGATTCTAGTTTATATTCTGTATTATCAACTTTTAATATAAATATGTCATCGCTATAAATATTTTTCAGTCTTTTATCTAAAGAAATTATTTGTGTTAAACTTGGTATGTCTAGCCCTGTAATTATTTTTTCTTTTGGATGATATGGGCTAGATATATTTGGGTGTGTTTTGCTTAAATACACATATGCTGATTCTTCTATGTTTTGGTCTTCTGGATATAATTTTTTATCATTTTTATATATTTCTTGTTGTAATTTACATGTATAAGATTTGTCTATTTTGTAATTATTTTTAACATATGGGCATCCTGTTTTACACAAATATAAGTATTTACATTTTAAACATTCTTCATTTATTCCAATCTTATTATGAATTTCAAATATTTTTCTTTGTGCATTATTTAATATACCTTCAACAGTATCTTTGTATATATTTCCATAATAAAAGTTTTCATCTTTTTGTCCTCTTACACAAGAATAAATATCTCCATCTCTTTCTAATAAGAAGAATTTTTCTCCACAATTATCTGAATTAGTACAATAATTTGGTGTAAATTCAGCAAACCATGTGTTTTTAACTCCATAATCTAGTGATGTTCCTCTAAATTCATCATTCATTCTTTTATAGAAATCAACTTGTTCATCTTCAGTTATTGGATGTAATATTTTTTCATCTCCTGTTACAAATCCAATCATGAAATTAAAATCGTTCATATCTAAACAAGTATTTTTTTCTAGGAACTTTATATCCTCTATTATTTCATCGGTTTTATCATAATGTTCTTTAAATATTGTGGCTGAAACTTTTTTTCTATTCGGTATTTCATTTAATAACTTTATATTGTCAAATATTCTGTCTAATGTTTTTTGATTTCCTTTTGTAACTCTATATTCTTCATGTAATGAAAATGGTAAATCTAAACTTCCACTTATTGAAACATTAAATTTTTTTATTGCATCTATATGTTTTTCTAAATTCAACAAATTTGTTTTTATATGTGGGTTTCCAACTTTAAACCCATTTTCCTCAATAATCTTCCTATTTGTTTTATAATAATTTGATATGTATTGTACAATATTTCTAAAATCTTCTTTTGCTAATGTTGTTACTTCTCCTCCATGTAATGATATATTAAACGGAATGACATTAGCTTGCTTAAATTTGTCTATTGCATATTCTAATGTTTTTAAATATTTATCATCCTGTTCTAAATCAACAGTATTTTCTTTTAAATAACAATATTTACATTGCATATTGCAATTCATTGTTGGAACATATAACAAATGTATAAACTTAATGTCTTCTTCCATTTTTCCTCCTAGTATTGATAATTTATTATTGTTGGACTTTCCTTAAATGCTCTTTCATTAACAAGTGTTGTCCTTGGGATACTTATGCTTCTTAAAGAACTACATTGTCTAAATGCTGAACTACCTATTTCTCTCAATGTTGAAGGTATAGAAACATAGCTTAAACTGCTACAACCATAAAAAACATGTCCTCCAATTCTTGTTACTCCTTCAGGTATTATGATTGAAGTTAATGATGAACAATATTCAAATGTATTTCCTCTAATTTCAGTTATTTTTGATGGTAATACAACATTGTTTAAATTTCTATCTCCTATAAAATTCTCTCCATGAATAGATATTATATTATCATGTAAATTTATTGTTCTTAATGATGTACAATATTCAAATGTTTGTCCATTTAATTCAATTACTTTTCGAGGAATTGTTATTTCTGTTAATGCACTACAATGTGAGAAAGCACTAGCTCCCAAATATTCTAAACTGTCTGGTAAATCAATAGAGCTAATTTTTGTATATTTAAAAGCTGAAGCTCTTATATCAACAATTCCTTCATGTAGTTTTATTGTTCTTAAATTATAACAATTTTCAAAAGCACTAGCTCTTATTTCTGTTACGTTTTCAGGAATATCAATACTTTGTAATCTATTGCAACCATAAAATGCATATGCTTTTATGCTTGTTATAGTTTTAGGTAAACTTATACTTTTTATATTAGTATTCTTAAATGCTTTTTCTCCAATTGCCACTACTTTTTTTCCTTTATATGTTTCTGGTATAACTATATCATCTGTTTCGCTTGGTATGATTCCTCTTGTATATTTTACAAAAGCATATCCATCTCCGTATTCCGTATAAATCATTTTAGAATTGATAAATATAACCATAGGAATTAATATTGCTATAAACATTGCTACTGAAAGTTTTATTATATTAGGAACAATTACATCCTTTTTATTACTTCTAACATCAGATACTATCCTTGCAATATCTTCATCTGGTTTTTTCTTTGCTTGTTTTGTAATAACATTTATTATATTGAATCTTTTTGCTATTATAAAATACACTATAATTGTAACTATTTCAAAAAATATACAACTTGCTAATGATGTATTAAAGAAATACATTATAGTATATATAAATGTTAAAATTCCAACTAATCCCAACAATAGATTTCTTTTAATATTTAGTTTACTTGTTGATAATTTTTTTAAATTTTCGCCTTGATTTTCGATTTCACTTTTAACCATATTTCGTATAAGTAATTTTTCATTGCGTAAATACATAGGATCAATTGGTACAAGAGGGCTTGTGTCTTTCACACTGTTTTCATTTTTATTATTCTCTTCTTGTGTTTCTCCCTCTGTTTTCTCTTGTGTTTCTTCATTAGCATTTTGAAGATTTTGATTGTTTTTAGCATTTCCTTTAGTTACTAAAATTGGCAATCCTATAAAAATTATTCCAAATACAATTATTACGATTAAAGTTCTCATTTTTAACTCCCCTTATATTTAACTTTTGTTATTCTGAAATTATCATAAAGAAATTATTCTCATAATAGTCTATTGCGTTTAAATCAAAATTTGGTACATTCTTTTTATCAAATAAACCAATCCATTTTTTAGAAATACCTAAAACATATGCATATGGCAATATGTTATAAAAATAATTAGGATCTTTCTCAGCCATTACTTCTATTTCATTTTTTTCAGCAACATTAAGATAATTTCTAAATCCTAATACTTTTGCAATAATCATTTCTCCATATGTTGTTTTTCTTTCCATTATTATTGAAAAGAAACCTGTCGCAAATATAGAAATAAATGATGCTACATATAACCATTCAAATTTTGGTTCTATATCCTTTACATATAAGTACGATATTATCCATGCGATAATTGAAGCAAATAAAAGTCCATAAGCTATAAATGATATCTTTCTCGCTTTTATATCATTAATCTTTTTATCAATTGAATTTTCTAAGGTAGTATTTATTTTATTAAATACATTTGCAAAAGACTTATCCTCACTCAAAATATTCTCATTACCATTTCTAAATAATTCTATATATACAATTTGTTCCGTTATTGAAAGTTTTTTCAAATTCTTTCTTTGACTACCAATATTAATTACTTTGTATTTGTTTTTTTCAATTTCTTCAATTGAAATATACCCTTTACTTGCTAATCCAATAATTAACGATGCTGTTAATTTTTTAATTGACTTTACTCCATAAATATATCCAATTTGTGCTGAATCAAAATCTTCAGGTGGATAAAATTCTACTGTTTGACATTTCTTTTCGTAATTTTTTCCGTATTTTTTCCACAAAATATAATTTATAATAGATATAGCAATTAAAGAAATGCATATTAGTAAACTTATAAAACCATATGTATAAGTTGACCCTACCATCAGGTAAACTCATTTTTAAAGTTATCGAATTTTTCAACATGTATTTATCTAATTCTGCATTAATTGTCTTTCCCTCTACATAGTATTTTATATTATTTGTTATATTTTGTTCTTTATCAAAAAAATATATCTTTTCTGTGTCTGTTATATTTTCAGGCATATTTACTGTGATACTTATTTTATTGATTGATGTGTTATCATAATTATCAAAAACATTAAATACCAATTCATCAATTTTCTTATTTAAGTCTTTCCCCATATTATATCTGTATTTTATTGTATATGTATGTGTTCCAGAATCAGTAGTTGTTCTTTCACTTCCAACCTTTATTCCAATACTATCATTTGTTTTATTTAAGTAAAATTTTTCGCCTATGGCTCTTAAATTAGAAACTTCTACTTTCATCTTTTTTTCGCTATTATTATCATAATACTTCTGCCATAAAGGTATTGATTTATATATACCGTTTATTTTTAAATTACTCGGAATGTTTATTGTTATATTTTCAGTTACATCTATTCTACTGTCTTTATCAACATCTAAAACAATACTGTAATTTTCTATTTCAAAATCAGATGATATATATGAATTATTATTCTTTATATTTTTATCGTTTATTTTATAGATAATTACTGGTAATAAAATCATCACCAAGCTCCATATGAACGCCAAGGTCAAAGCCTTGATTTTTCTAGTTTTCATAATATCTCCCATTATTCTTAAATTACATATATTTTATATCATAAATCGACAAAAAATACAACAATTATAAATATTAAATTTTTATTGCGTTTTTATTACAAAATCATTACAATTTAAACATGTTTTTTTAATATTTGTAACATTTCAATTAAGAAACACAGTAAAATGTGATATTTCTCACATTCTACTGTGTTTAACAAAAATTTCTATTTTCCAAAAAATTCCTTAATTGCTCCATTAACTAACCTTGTAAATGATATTCCTGCCTTTTGATGATATTCATTTATTTTTTGATATTGTCTTTTCTTAACATCAAATTTCTATAATTATAATCATCTGCAAATTCACTTAATTTACTTATTTTCAAGTCTAATAGGTTATATCTTTGTAAATAATACTCAATTTTCTTAATTTCTGAATTATATAAATATCTCTCCCTGCTCTTGTAAGAACTTTCTTGAAATATAAAATGCTAAATCATCTTTACTTCTAAATCTTCTTTGATATTGAGTACCATCATTTTTCTCACATACAAGCATATACTGACCTTCATATTTTAATAATAAACAATAGAATCTTGCTGTTGCTATTGCAAATAGAATATCCTTTTTAAGTTCTAAATCATCAATATCACTTACTGTTTTATCTACACATTTTAATATTTCAAGCATTCTTTTTATAATTTTTCTAACATCAATATTACTAAATTCAAAGCATTCCTTTGCCTTATTAAATAGTATTTTGTATTCAAGTTTTGTTAGATCTACATCATTAAAATTTTCTAATTGTTTATATAACTGATGAACTATGTATAAATCTTCAATATCTTCTTTTTCTTAATCAGTTAATCTATTGTATTTTTCAAATATATTTATCATATATCGTATCCTCCTATATCTTCTATTTCATCTTTATTAGGTACAAAAAAAGAAGGGCTTTGCTTGTCCTTCGTTAATTCATTTGTAACACTTTTATAATAATAATTTATAAAACTTTCAATTGGATTATTCTGATCTTTGTATTCATCTTCTTTGAGTTTACAATCATTATATATTTTCAATAGTTTATCTCTACTAACTTTAGGTGTTAAGTATTGTAATTTATCTTTAACAATTAAAGCTATTGCATAATCTATAATTTTAATTCTTTCAAGATTATCTCCAGTTATATATTGCAAAGAATCTTTAGTGTATAACATTTCATATTTCTTTAGTAGGTCATATATGTCATTAAAATCTACTTTTGAAAATTCTGCTGGAAATTCCTCTTTACCATTTATAATATAATTAAAAAATCTGTCTATCTTATTATTACTTATAATATTATACTGTCCTTTTGGGGACATACCCTCTGTCCCATTTATCGAATAGGGGTATGTCCTATTTATCGTATAGGGTGTATCATTTGGATAAATTCTTCTTTGGATAATCTCGCCTTTTTCATTTCTTATAATATCTAAACAAAACCAAATTCTTTTAAATGAGAAATCCATTTTGATACCGTATGTGGTTGTGCCTCTAGTTTATCAGCCAAATATGAATTTTTTGCAAAACAATACCCTTCTTTATTAGCTAATGATGTTATTACAGCATAAAGTAATTTTTCATTTGGTTTTAAATCTTTACTAAATAGCACTGTTGCAGGTATAACAGAATAATAACTTACTTTATTTTCTTCATTCAAATTACAAACTCCCCCTTCCTTTATATTTTTATTTTCAATTTATTAATTTTTTAGTGATTTTGGACATTTTTTAAGATAGGTTCATTTTTAGAAGCTATCTCCAAAAGTGATATTTTTGATTAATTTTTTTCAAATTTTAGACAAAATAATAAACACTATCGAAAATCCGATAACGCTTATTTTAGTAGTTATTTTCTCGATTTATACAACTGATATTTTCGGTTGCATTTTGATACCTTTGTTAGAGCAAAAAGCACGTGCTACTTATGAAAAGTTAATTGATTTATGTAGAGATAATCCAGATGTTGTAGACCCTCTTCGTTTCTTAAGAGAAAGAGAAGTTGTTCACTTCCAAAGATTTGGTGAAGCTTTAAGAGGCGTTCAAGATAAACTTGCTGAAAAGAAATTTTATATGAATGATGGCAGTTGCTTAAATATTCAACAAAATGATGATTGTAATTGTGGAATGTAGTTCAAAAAATAACTCACTTTTTTTGTGAGTTATTTTTGTATTCCATATCCGTTTGATATAGGATCTTTAAACAATCCTATATGTGGTGGCAAATATTTAAATATAATAAAACATAATAATATGCATATCAATCCAATAACTGCAATCCTCTTATTACATTTTAGCTTATACTCATCATTAGTCATTATCTTATATGCAACATATTCTCCTAATATTACAGCGCCAAAATTATTCCTATTGTTTTGGCACACCAAAATTTCTTATTATTTTTTTCTTTTCCATACAGCCTCCTTATTTAATATTTATGCCACAATCTCGTATATATTCTGAATATTTAAGCCTTATTTTTGGAAAAACTTGTAATTTCTATTGATTTTTTCATATATCTGTGCTATAATATATAAGTTAACGTAATAACGTTTGTTTTTTCCATTAGTCAGGATGGATCATCCAATAATACAACAATTTTATTTACTAAATTTTTTGGAGGTAATTATGCTAAAAGCAAGAAATGGAAAACTGGTTCGCCTTAGTAAGGATGACCAAGAATTTGTCTGGGAGTCATACATCGAAGGCGGTGTAAATATTGTCTATCGTATTTCGTATGGCGACATCAAGAAAGCGCATGCGCTTTTGATTACTGATGTAAATGGTAAAGAAGTCTGTGCACTTCTTTCCAAGGACGTCACTCGAATGGTCGCCCTGACCGATGAAGAACTTATCATGGACGGCTTGCCGCTCGATAAGTTCATTCGGGAATATTGTCCCGATTTTGTTGAAAGTCTTGACGAAGTTGAGGCCCAGAAAAAACCGTAACCCAACATAAAAAGACTCGCGCCCTGACTCGCGAGTCTTTTTTATTTTATTTCTAAAATTCTCTTTAAAAAATTCCATGGACCTGTTTTATCTGTTAATCCATCATAATTATTTTTTATCCTATTCAATACCTCTTCTTTTGTGAAAAACTTTATTTCAGCAACTTCTTCCTCTTGTAACTTAATTTCTGATACGTCTATACTTTTAGTTATTAAATAACACTCATTAAATTGTTTGTTAATAATATCTCCTTTTTTATTTGCAGAACATGATCCAACTAAATATTTTATATCATTATCATTTATATCTATTCCTAGTTCTTCTTTGCATTCTCTAATTAGCGCTTGTCTTCCAAATTCACCTGCCAAAACATGTCCTCCAACAGTCACATCCCATAAATTCGGCCATAGTTTCTTATTTGCACTTCTCTTTTGCAATAAAATATTAGAATTTTTATCTATAACAAATGCATATACACACCTATGCCACAAACCTTTTTTATGACATTCTTCCCTTGTAGCTATTTCTCCTGTAAACTCTCCTCTTTCATTTAATACATCCAATTTTTCTTGCATCATATAATTTCAAGCTCCATCCTATAACTTTTTTTGTAAACATCTGAATTGTATCATAAATTTATAATATTTTCAATCAATCTATAAAAAATAAGAAAAATCAAGATTTTTCTTTCTAAGAGTTGCTAACGCAACTCT
>ENA-ORPH01000386-ORPH01000386.1-human-gut-metagenome-genome-assembly--contig:-NODE-386-length-49415-cov-6.136588_pt1 | contig 49415 bp, 56 predicted proteins | sample MGYA00242142_ERZ509074 | MGnify/ENA primary metagenome ERZ509074 (study PRJEB26280, sample SAMEA2338724) | human gut metagenome | biome: human gut; feature: human-associated habitat; material: faeces...
GCGAATATTAGGTACTAAAAAATACTACCTATATTCGAGCAAAATAAATTTTGCTAATTATTAATGCTACGTAAACTAGCATTAATAAATTTTTATAACAAGGAAGTGACGAAAATGTGGAGAGATTCAGAGCAAGTTCTAGATAGTATTTTTTTATCTTATAATAAAATTTTAAAGAGACTAGATTTATTAGGAATAACAACTAAACATGGGAAAGAAATAACTCATATGGATTTAAGAAAAGCTATAGATGTTATGCTAAAAAAACATCCAACATGTAGATGGAGAAGTAAAAAAATAAGAAGTAGAAGATATTTTATTTTAGTAGAAGGGTATGACTGGATAAAATATGTGTATTTTGAAAAAGAAAAATCTTTAGTAGATGCTGATGTAGAATTTTTTGAAACCAGAATTAAATTGTATGAAGATTTTTTGAAAGTAGAGCATAATGAAAATTGGTGGAATGAAGATATGGATATAAAACAATTAGAAAAATATTTTAATAGAGCAGAATCTAGTATAAGAAAAGCAATTAAAAAAATGTGTGATAAGGGATTTAGTAATTATAAATATTTAGATAATAATAAAGTTATTATTTCGGGAAAAGGAGTTGAATGGATTTGTAAAAATGTTTTTAAGCAAAAGTATTTAGAGTTATTGGAGAAATACAAAATGAAGCTAACGGAGTTATATATTAAAGCAGGTTATCCTTATGATCATTTTTTTCATAGAAATTAAAAAACTTTAAAAATACTACAAAAACATTGACTTTTATATGAAAGATAGTATATATTTATTAGTAAAGAATATAAAGAAAGTAAAGGAGATTTTATGGACACAAGTTTTTTGAAAAATGCCAAAATAAGTAAAAAAGGACAAGTGACAATTCCAGCAGAAATTAGAAATTTGTTAGGTGTTCAAAGTGGTGATTATATTACTTTTGGAGTGAATGAACAAAATATAGTAATAGTAAATAGAAAAAAAATTAAAATAAAAAATGAGAAAGTTAAAGAAGGAAGATAAAATGTTAGGATTAGAGAATGCAACAGAAAGTCAAAAAGAAGCCATTACAACAACGGAAGGTCCACTATTAATTATTGCTGGGCCAGGAACAGGAAAAACATTTACATTGGTAGAAAGAACTATTTATTTAATTGCAGAAAAAGGGGTAAAACCAGAAAATATTATGATAGCTACTTTTACAGAAAAAGCAGCAAAAGAAATTATAACAAGAATAACTAATGAATTAGATAAATTAGATATGTATGTAAATATCAATGAAATGTATATAGGAACATTCCACTCTATATGTTTAAGAATTTTAAAAGAAAATATAGAATATACTAATTTGAAAAAAAATTATAGAATGATAGACGAATTTGAACAAGAATATTTGATTTATCAAAATATGAGAAAGTTTGAAAAAATAGAAAATTTTAATTTGTTACATCAAACTCAAATAAGTGGATGGAGAATGTCTCAATATTTGGCAGATTATATTAATAATGTTAGTGAAGAATTGGTTGATGTACAATTGCTTTTAAATGACGAAAAACCAGATATAAAAGCAATAGGCGAAGTAATTAATTTATATAATGAAATAATTTCTAAATCTAATTATATTGATTTTACACATATTCAAACAGAAACATATGAATTATTTAATAATAATCCAGAAGTGTTGAAAAAGTTAAATGAAAAAATTAAATATGTTATGATTGATGAATATCAAGATACAAACTATGTACAGGAACGATTAACTTTTATGTTAGCAGGTAAAGAACAAAATATTTGTGTTGTTGGAGATGATGATCAAGGACTATATAGATTTAGAGGGGCAACAATAAGAAACATAATAGAATTTCCTGAAAAATTTGAACATAAAACTTGTAAAAAAATTAAATTGGAAATTAATTATAGGTCAGAGCAAGGAATAATAAATTTTTATAACAATTGGATGAAAGCAACAAATGGTGAAAATTTTAATTTTGAATGGGGAAAATATAGATTTGACAAAAGGATAACACCAGGAAGAAAAGATATTACAACTTTGCCAACAGTAATGAAAGTAACTTCTAAAGATAATGAAGAAGAATGGAAAAAAGAAATATTAAAATTTATAAAATATTTAAAAGATAAAAATATAATCAATAATTATAATCAAATCGCAATGCTATTTAATTCTGTAAGAGGAGATAAAGTTGTTGAATTAGCAAATTATCTGGAGGAAAATGGAATAAATGTATATTCTCCAAGATCAAATATGTTCTTTGATAGAAAAGAAATAAAATGTATAATAGGTTCGCTATTGCTAACTTTTCCACAATATTTAATAAAATTGAAGAATAGATCTTTTAAGTTGAATAATGAAGGACTATTTACATATTATGAGGAGTGTATAAAAACAGTAGAAGAATATATTCATAAAGACGAACAATTGAAATTATTTATAAGAAATTCAGGAATAAGTCATATGAATCTATTTTCAAATACAGATTATGCTTTTACTGGTTTAGTATATAAATTGTTTGAGTTTGAACCTTTTAGAGAATTTTTAAATATAGACTTGAATAATGGTTTAGTAGATCAAAGGCCTATAAGAAATATTTCAATTTTTACACAAATGATTGCTAGATTTGATTATTTACAACATATAGATGTATTTACACCTAAAAGAATAATAAATGATGTAGAAACATTTTTTAATACATACTTAAGATTTCTGGTTGATGGAGGAATGGGAGAATATGAAGATGAAACAGAATATGCTCCAAGTGGTTGTATTACTTTTTCAACAATACATCAGTCTAAAGGAATGGAATTTCCAATTGTAATTGTAGATTCTCTAGGAAATGTACCAAGAGATAGGAATAATGCAAGATTGAATGAAATAGAAGAAAAATATTATCATAGAAAGGCATTTGAACCAAAGGAATATATTAAATATTTTGATTTTTGGAGATTATATTACACAGCATTTTCTAGAGCACAGAATTTATTAGTATTGACATGCAATGAAAAGAGTGAAGGAAGAAAACAACCAAGTTATTATTTCAAACAAATATATGAAGAGTTACCAGAATATACAAATGAAAGTATTAAATTAGAAAATATAAAAATAAGTGATATAAAACCTGTAAATATAAAAAATACATATTCTTTCACATCACATATTGCAGTATATGAAAATTGTGCGCTACAATATAAATTTTTGAAAGAATTAGGTTTTTCACCAGTCAGAATAGGTGCAACAATATTTGGTCAATTAATACATCAGACCATAGAAGATATTCATAAGTCTGCCATAAAGAAAGAATATGAAAAAATTAATAGAGATAATATAAAAATATGGTTTGACACTAATTACGAAGCAATTTCAAAATCTCAACATTCATATTTAGGAAAACCACAATTAGATGTGGCACTAGAGCAAGTGATAAGATATGCAGAAAAGCAAAGTGAGAATTGGAAGAAAATACAAGACGCAGAAGTAGAAATTGGATTAGTTAAACCAAATTATATTTTAAATGGAGTTGTAGATTTAATAGAAGGAAATGAAAAAACTGTTGAGATTGTAGACTTTAAGTCGGAAAAGAAGCCAGATATATTTTCTGATTCCGAAAAATTGGAAAAATACAAAAGACAATTACAAATATATGCATATTTAATTGAAAAAAAGATTGGTAAAAAAGTTAGCAAAATGCATTTATACTATACTGGAGAAAAAAACGGAATACCAACCATAACTTTTGAAAATAGAGAGTCGGATATAGAAGAAACAATAAAAGAATTTGAAAAAGTTGTTAATAAAATAGAAAACAAAGATTTTAAACAGAAATCAAAGTCACAAACAATATGCGACAACTGTGACTTGAGATTCTTTTGTAAAAAATAAGGGGGCAAAAAATGAGTGATTTTGAATTTGAAAGAATAAATACAATAAAAGGGTATCCTGAATTACATTGGACAGGTAAAAGGCCATATAGAGGAACAAACTATTATCCAGTACAGTTAAAAGAAAAATATGGTGAAATGAAAGATGACTGGATAAACAAAATATTCTGGGGAGATAATCTTCAAGTAATGAGTCATATGCTAAGGGAATATAGGGGTAAAATAGATTTAATATATATAGATCCACCATTTGATAGTAAGATGGATTATAAGAAAAAAATAAAAATAAAGGGTAAAGAAGTATTAAATGACAACAATTCATTTGAAGAAAAACAGTATGGAGATATATGGAGTAATGATGAATACTTACAATTTATGTTTGAAAGATTAACAATAATGAGAGAATTATTATCTGAGAAAGGAAGTATTTATGTACATTGTGATTACCATAAATCACACCATATTCGTTGTATGCTGGATCAGGTTTTTGGACTTGGAGCAGCCATAGATAATAATGCACCGGGATTTAGGGGAGAAATAATATGGGATAAAGGATTTAGAGGTACTGAAAGCAAAAATATTTTTCAAAGAACACATGATACTATTTTTTGGTATAGTAAATCTTCTGAATGGATATGGAATCAGATTTTTGAAGAGTATAAAGATAAGAAAATGTCCAGATATAATAAAGTGGATGAAGATGGGAGAAGATACGCTTTAATTAAGAGAACAAGGACGGATGGAACAGTTTATTATGGAAAAACATATTTTAATGAAGAAGGTAAAAAAATAGAAGATGTAATTTTTGAACCAATTATGGCTTCAACAGATTCTGAAAGAACAGATTATCCTACACAGAAACCAGAAGATTTAATAGAAAGATTTATAAAAGCCTCATCAAGCCCAGGAGATATAGTTTTTGATGGATTTATTGGGTCAGGGACAACTTTAGCTGTAGCAATGAAATTAGGAAGAAAATTCATTGGAGCAGATATAAATTTAGGAGCAATCCAAACAACAACTAAAAGATTAATAAATGTAGCGAATGAATTAAAAGAAGATAATGAAAAATATACGGGATTTGAAGTTTATAATGTAAATAATTATGATTTCTTTAGAAATCCAGTAGAGGCTAAAGATTTATTAATAGATGCATTAGGAATTCAAAAATTTGATGGAAATAATGTTTATGACGGAGAATTAGATGGAAGAATGATAAAAATAATGCCAGTAAATAGAATAACTACTAAATCAGATTTAGAAGAACTAAAAGCCAATCTTCCATATCAAAAATTTGAAAAAAGAAAAGCTGAAAATCCATTAGATCCTGTTGAAAGAATAACTATAGTTTGTATGGGGCATGAACCAGATGTAAAACCATCGCTTGAACAGGACTTAAATAATTATAATATAGATATTGAAATATTAGATATTTTAAAAGATAAATCCGATTTACAATTCAAACGTGATTCAGAAGCTGTTATTGACATAGAGGAAAATAAATTGATAATAAAAGAATTTTATCCAATGAATTTATTACAAAAATTAAGCCTACAAAAAGAATATATCGAGGATTGGAAACAGATGGTTGAATCAGTAATGATAGATTGGAATTATGATGGAGCAGTAATGGAACCTAAAGAGATAGATATTGCAGAAAAAAATGAATTGGTAAAAGGGGAATATGATATACCTGAAAATGCAACAAATATAAAAATTAAAATTACAGATTTGTTATCAGAAACATATGAAAAGGAGATTAAGATAAATGAGTAAAAATATGAATTTACAAACATCTTTTTTTCAAGCATTAAGATTTTTCTATGAAACAAATAAAAAATTGATAAAAAGAAGTTATAAAGATTTAACAAAGAAATATTTAGATTATAATGATAAAGAATGTAACCCAGATGCTTTTTTAAGAAGACCACAATTTGAAGCATTAGAAATGTATATATTTCTCAAGGAGTATTTAAATAATCAATCTGTAAGTGAAATTTTTAAGGATTGGATGGAGAAAAAAGGGTGCTTTTCTGATAGTAAGTTAAAAATTGGTGAAAATAATCAGATAGATATTTTTGAATATTCAACAAAAGAATATAAAGAAGTATATGAAATGTTAATAAAATATAAAGAGGTCTATTCAAATTATATATTCGCACTTACAATGGGGTTGGGTAAAACAATACTTATGGCCACATGCATATTTTATGAATTTCTATTAGCAAATAAATATCCAACAGATCCAAGATTTTGCCACAATGCATTGGTATTTTCACCAGATAAAACTGTACTTCAATCATTAAAAGAAATACAAACTTTTGATAAATCAAAAGTAATTCCAAAAGAGTATGTAAGGATATTAGATAGTAATATTAAATTCCATTTTTTAGAAGAGACAGGAACAACATTAAATACATTAGATGATTCTGACTTTAATGTTATTATATCTAATAATCAAAAAATAATATTGAGAAAAAAACACACAGAAGATACTCCAACTCAAATACTCTTTAGTGATAATGATAGAAAAAGTGATATAGATGATATTTTTTCGGAGTTATATGGTGTAGAACAACATATGGGAGAAGGAGATTTGATATTCAATCAAAGATTTGAAAAAATAACAAGATTAAGTCAGCTTGGAATATATGTTGATGAGGCTCATCATTTATTTGGAAAGCAATTGGATAAAGATTTGTATGATAAAGGAAAAAGTAGCTTAAGAACAACTATTAATATATTGGCGAATAGATTAAACCAAAAAGGTAGTAGAGTTGTAGCGTGCTATAATTATACTGGAACACCTTATGTTGGAAATAATATATTACCAGAAGTAGTTTATTCATATGGTTTAAAAGAATCAATAGCAAACGGATACCTAAAAGATGCCGAGCCACAAGCATTTGAAAATGTAAAAAATGAAACATTTATTAGAACAGTAGTAAAAGATTTCTGGAATACGTTTGGTGAAAAAAGATATGAAAATATGTTACCAAAACTAGCTATTTATGGTAGTGAAATTAAAGAGGTTGAAGAAGAGATTGTGCCAACATTAGAAAAAGTATTAGAAGAACTAAATATTTCAAGAGAAAAAATACTTATAAATGTTGGAGATAGTAAGTTGACTAAAGACAATGATATTAACGAGTTTAATAATTTAGATACAGAAAGAAGTAATAAACAATTTATAATCTTGGTTGGGAAAGGAAAAGAAGGTTGGAATTGTCGTTCTTTATTTGGAGTTGCATTATATAGGAGTCCGGATTCTTCAATATTTGTTTTACAAGCTACTATGAGATGCTTAAGAAAAATTACTAATATTCAACAAACTGCATCGGTTTATTTATCTAAAGAAAATTATGAAGTTTTAGATAATGAATTAAATAAGAATTTTAAAATGTCAGTTAAGGATATAAAGAACAAGGAAAATGGCGGTAAAGTAACATATGAAGTAAAGGTAGTTCCACCACCAAGATATATAAAAATAAAAAATTTGAGACATAATTATAATTTAGTAAAAAAATATAATGAGGACAATGATATAAATCTAGAATTAGATAGAATTGATTTAGAAAAATATAAATCAAAAATAATAAAGAAAGATAGTCTAACAGATTCAAGAGTAGCTAAAGTAAAGGAAATGGATTCTTCAGAGGAAAATATAAAATATAGTGAAATAATGTTGTACAGTGAAATATCTAGATATATAGGTGATTTAAAATGTACAGAAATAAAGAAGATATTAAAAAATAATATAAAAGATGTTATTGAAATAGTTAGTAAATATAATCAAATTTTATATGATTGGATTATTCCTAAAATAGTAGATTTTGCATATGAATTAGAAAAAACAACAAAAACAGAAGATAAAGAAGTTATATTATTAAAAGAACCAGAAGAAGAATATTATACCTTTAAAGCAAAACCAGAATTAGTCATAACAAATGAAGATTTACAGATTTTAGGAGTGAAAAACAAGAGTTTTCATGCAGATACATATTGCTTTGATTCAAAGCCAGAAAAGGAATTATTTTTACAATACATCAAGAATAAAAAAATAAAAGAAATTTATTTTACGGGAATGTTTACAAATGCATCTCAAACAGATTTTTATATACAATATATTGATCCAGATTCTAATTCTTTAAGAAAGTATTATCCGGATTTTATAGCTAAATTTGAGAATGATACATATGAAATTATAGAAGTAAAAGGTGATAATAAAATAGATGATGCTGTTGTAAATGCTAAGAAAAATGCAGCGTTAGAAATTGCATCAGAGAGTAAAATGAAATATACTATTTATAAATCAAGTACGATAATGAGTGAAAATGTTTTAGACAATGAAATTAAATATACACAAGAAGAAATAGAAAGTGATATATTAAAAGTAGCAGAAGAAAGCGAAGAATATAAGTATGATTAGAGATACATTTTGTATCTCTAATTAAATTTAAAAAAATACTTGACAAACAATAGAAAAAAATGATAACATGTAAGCATACAAGCTGACATGCAATTGAAAGGGGAATAAATATGAATATAACATTTGGTGAATATTTAACCAATAAAAGAAAAGAAAAAGAAATGTCCTTAAGAATGTTAGCAAAAGAACTTGACATATCACCAGCATATTTAAGTGATGTGGAAAACAATAGAAGAAATGCTTTATCATATGAAAAACTACAAAAAGTTATTGAAATATTAAAATTAGATGAAGAAGAACAAAGAGAATTATATGATTTAGCAGGAAAAGCAAAAGATACAATTCCAGCAGATGTAGAAGAATTTGTTAAAGAAAATTTACAAGTTATTACACTGCTAAGGGATATGAAAAGAAACAAGAAAGATGGTGATGAAAATAAGAAAAAGTAAAATATTATGTAAAGGTGATATAGACAATGAAGCTATTAGATTTCTGGAAGAATATTCACCTAATTCATTGCAAGAGTTAAATATTATTGATTTAGAAAGCATTGCAGAATTTAAATTGAATTTAAAAATTGAATACCAAAAATTAGATGAAAATGGTGATTTATTAGGTATGACAATATTTAAAACTGGATATGTTGATGTGATTAATGAGGATAGTACAAATTGTAAGAAGAAATTTGAAAAAGGAACTATTATCTTGAATGAAATACTGATTAATGACTTGAAGCTACAAGGAAGATATCAATTTACATTAGCACATGAATTGGGACATTGGATTTTACATAGAAAAGAATTTATAGAAGATGAAAATCAAATAAATTTATTTGATATTATAGGAGATATAACAGATAATGATTGCATAAAGTGTTTAAATAGAGATGTAGTTGATAATAAAGTTATTGCAGGTGGATTAAAAACAGATTTGGATTGGCTAGAATGGCAAGCAAATTATTTTGGAGCATCAATATTGATGCCTAGAAGATTAATAAAGCAATATTATTCAGAAAATTATAATAATAAGGATATAAAACAAATGGTAAAAGAAATATCTGAAACTTGTGGAGTTTCTAAACAAGCAGCTGAAATAAGAATAAAAGATACAAATGATGATAAAAGTATTAAGAATCAGTTAGTTATGGAAGACATAAAATAAAAAAGAAAAAAGCTAGATTAGGCCCTAACTTTTTTCAAAAAACTTACAGCATAAACGGCTTGCAAGTGTTTATAGTATTAAAATTATATCATTTATAATAAAATATTGCAAGCCTTTTATAGAAAATTTATGAAAGGCAGGTGAAAAAAATGAACAAAAATGGTTGGCAAAACAAATTTGAAAATACATCAAAGGCAATCAATACATATGCTACTAAGCAAGATGCTCAAAATGCTGGAAGATTAATTGCCAAACAGAATAATTCTGAACATATAATACATGGATTAAATGGAAGAATTCAAAGTAAGAATACTTATGGTAAAGATCCATATCCTCCTAGAGGATAAAATAAGAACAAGGCCTAAATTTGCATTGCCTTGTTCTTTTGCTTATTTTTTAAAGAAAGGAAAGATTATAAATGATAGAAGAAAAATTAAAAAACAAACATGAAATCACTATTTTTATAAATGGTGAAGAAAAAGAGGTAGCAAAAGAAAAAATTTCATATGAGGAAGTTATAAGAATAGCTTTTGGACATTATGAAGATAATGATTCTACAAATTATACTGTAATTTATTTTAAAGGAAATAATGAAAAACCAAATGGTTTTTTATTAAAGGGACAAGTAGTTATGGTTAAGAAAGGAATGAGGATAAATGTCACAAGAACTAATAAATCATAGTGATGATTTGAAAAAGCTTCAAAATGAAGGATATGAATTAGATGTAAATAATGGATATGGGATTGTTTCCCATATTCCATACTTGAAAGAAAATGGAGAAATAGATTATGGTACATTAGTGTCAAGCATTGCTTTTGAAGGTGATAAGGCTAAGTATAATGGAGACCATGTTATATATTTTTCAGGAGATCAACCTTGTAATGCAGATGGAACAGAAATTACACAAATAAAGCATAGTGCCAGCAATTCAATTTTAGCTGGAATAAATGTGAAACGCTCATTTTCAAATAAACCAGATGAAAATTATAAAGATTATTATGAAAAATTTGTAAATTATATTAATATAATTTCTTCTAGAGCAATAGATAAAGATAATTCAGTAACTGCAAAAACATTTAAAAAAGTGGTAACAGAAGAAGAATCAGTATTTCAATATATTGATACAAATTCATCAAGAGCAGGAATTGACAACTGCAATAGAAAAATGTTGGACAAAAAAATAGCAATTATTGGACTTGGAGGAACTGGAGCATATATACTTGATTTGGTTTCGAAAACTAATGTCAAAGAAATACATTTGATTGATGGAGATGTATTTTGTCAGCATAATGCTTTTAGAAGTCCTGGAGCAGCGAGTAAAGAAATATTTCCAAAAAGTATGTCAAAGGTAAGCTATTTTAAAGCAAATTATCAAAATATGCATAAAAATTTAATAGAACATAACATGTTTATTAAAGAAGAAAATGTTAGTGTATTAAAAGATATGGATTTTGTATTTATATGTATTGATTCAGGAATAGCAAGAAAATTAATTACAGATTATCTTGTCCTAGAAGAAATACCATTTATAGATACAGGAATTGGGCTACAAAATATAAATGACACTATAAATGGTCAGGTAAGAACTACTGTCTTTAACAAAACTAATTACGACAGAATTCCTATATATCTTGATTTTGATGAAGATGGTAATGATTTATATAATACAAATATTCAAATTGCAGAATGTAATGCTTTAAATGCAACAATAGCAGTTATAGAATGGAAAAAATATTTTAAAATATATGAAAATGCTGATAGTCAATGCCAAAATGTTTATTCAATTGAGATGGGAGAAATAGTACATGAAAACTAATAAATTTAAAGTTGAGTTTGTTGATAAAATTCCTTCAAACTTAAAGGATGGTATATTGTATGTGTGCATTAGGTGTAATGTTATTGTACATAGATGTGCATGCGGATGTGGTGAAAGAACTGTAACTCCTATCGATAAAAAATATGGATGGGTAATGAAATATGATGGACAAGCAATTACACTTAGACCATCAATAGGTAACTTTAGTATACCATGTAGGTCACATTATTATATAACAGATAATAATGTTGAATGGTTAGAAAGCTATCAACAAAAAAATAATAAAAAAGGACTATTTGAACTAATTAAGCAGTTATTCAAAAAATGAAATAATATAGGCATCTTTTATATAGATGCCTATAAATTTATAAAGGAGGTTGTATATGTATAAGGTATTTAACATACTAAGTGTATTTATAAGACAGTTTTGCTTATCAAATCCATATGCAATGTATTTTGAATCAAGTGTATATGCAGATATTTTTAACATAATTATTGGAGGGACTATATTACATATGCTTTCTTTTTTTCTAACATCAAGTATTTATGAAAAGGGAAGACACCCAAGTTGGCTAGGATGTGCATTATATTGCATAAATTATATTTTTAATACCGCTTTAATTAGTTTTTTATGTTATAATTTTAATAAACTCAATTTGATTTATATTACATTAATATCTTTTATAGTCAATTTAACAATATGGATAGTAATTATAAATTTAAAAAAGAGGGTATATAGTATAATATAAATAAATTCATAATAGAAAGGAGTCATTATGATTTATATTACAGGAGATACACATGCTGATTTTAGCAGATTTTTAATCGAAAACTTCCCAATTCAAAATGAAATGACCAAAGATGATTATGTAATAATATGTGGCGACTTTGGTGGAGTTTGGACATATGAAAAAGAAAACATACAAGAAAAGTATTGGTTGGATTATCTAAATGAAAAGAATTTTACAACATTATTTGTAGATGGAAATCACGAAAACTTTACAAGATTATATAAATATCCTGTAGAAGAGTGGCATGGTGGTAAAGTTCATAAAATTAGAGACTCTGTTATACATCTTATGAGAGGTGAAATATTTGATATAAATAATAAAAAAATTTTCACACTTGGTGGTGCAAAATCACATGACATACAAGATGGAATATTAAATTTATATGAAGAAGAGAAAATATATGAATATAGAAAAAGGGGTGCATATTTTAGAATAAGAGATTATTCATGGTGGAATTTGGAACTTCCAACTGAAGAAGAAATGCAAAACAGAATAAAAAATTTAGAAAAAGTAAATTATAAAGTTGATTATATTATCTCTCATTGTTGCCCAACTAGTATACAAACACTATTGAATCCATCTTATAAAAAAGATATCTTAACAGATTATTTACAAGAAATTTCAGAAAAATGTAAGTTTAATAAATGGTATTTTGGACATTATCATGATTATAGGCAAGTTAATTCACAGTTTACTTTATTATATGAAGATATAGTTCCTTTAGAATTTGAAAGTATTTTTTAATAAAAAACGGCTATTATTGATAGTCGTTTTAGTGTTTTTAATAGATAAAAATAATATTATTATACTCTCGATATGAAAAAACTTAATAAAATTCAAAAGTTTTTTCATAAATTTGAAAAAACTTGACTATAATAATAAAAAATAGTATAATAAAAATAGTTGGAGGAGATTTTATGGAGAGAATAAAAAGAGAAGATTATTTATCTATATTAAGAAATTTCAAAGATCAACAAATTATAAAAGTAATAACAGGAATTAGAAGATGTGGTAAATCTACTTTATTAGAGTTATTTCAAGATTATTTGAAAGAAAATGGAGTAGAAGAGAATCAAATCATATCAATCAACTTTGAAGATGCAGATTATGAAGAATTACAAGATAGAAAAAAATTATATGAATATTTAAAATCAAAACTGGTAAAAGGTAAAAAAACATATATATTTTTAGATGAAATTCAAAAAGTTGGTGAATTTGAAAAAACAGTAGATAGTCTTTTTATTAATAAAGATGTTGATTTATATATAACTGGATCAAATGCTTGGCTTTTATCATCAGAACTTGCAACATTACTTACAGGAAGATATATAGAGATCAAAATGTTGCCATTGTCATTTAAAGAATATTTATCAGCTTTTGAAGATAAAACAGATTTATCAAGAAAATTTAGAGATTATTTACGATATAGTTCATTTCCACAAGCAATCGAATTATTTAAAATTAATCCAGAAAATATTAACTTGTTTTTAGATGGAATATACAATACAATTTTATTTAAGGACGTAATGCAAAGAAAAGGAATAACAGATAAAAACACCTTAGAAAGAGTAACTAAATATTTATATGATAACATAGGAAATAGAACGAGCATGAAAAACATAAGTGACAATATTGAAGGTCTTGAAAAAAATAATTCATATAATACTGTTTCAACATATGTTCAAGCACTTATTGATAGTTATATTGTGTATAAAGCAAATAGATATGATATAAAAGGAAAAGAATTTTTAAAAACACAAGAAAAATATTATGCAGTAGATATAGGACTTAGATATTATATGTTAGGTCAAGGTTCTGGTAAAGATATGGGACATATATTAGAAAATGTAGTTTACCTTGAATTATTAAGACGTGGATATGAAGTTTATATTGGAAAATATGATGACTTAGAAGTTGATTTTGTAGCAAAAAATTCAGAAAATACAATTTATTATCAAGTAGCATTAACTACAAGGGAATCTGCTGATGGTAATAATATCGTATTAGAAAGAGAATTAGCTCCATTAAAGAAGATAAGCGATAATTATCCTAAATATATATTAACACTAGATGATGACCTAGATGCTGATTTTGACGGAATAAAGAAGATAAATGTATTGGACTGGTTGATTAAAGAAAAAGATTAATTTGAAAAAGCAAAATAATAATGTAATTAGTTTTACAGAATTATTTTGTTTTTTTATATTAACTGACAAGTTTCGACAAGAAATGCATAAAAGATGTGTTATAAGTAGCCAGAGGGATGAAATATATGGACTATGCAATAATAGAAAAATTAAGAGAATTAAGAAAAAGTAAAAAAATTACACAAGAACAGTTAGCTGAAAAATTAGATATAAGTCGTTCGAAGGTTTCAAGTTGGGAAACAAATAGAAGAGATATGAGTATAACAGAAGCAATAGAATTAGCTAATATATATGAAGTAAGTTTAGATAATTTGTTCGAAATAAACAGAATAACAGAAGAATACGTAAAAATATCTGATAAATTTTTAAAAGGCAAAAATATTACTTTAGAAGAGAAAGTTAGAGTTATAGAATCACTTCGAGAATGTTTAAAGAAAAATAATGTGGATGAATTTTATGAAAATTATAAAATGACACAAAATGCGACAAAATAGTTTTAAAATATCTATTTTGTCGCATTTTAGGTATGTAAAATTTAGAAATGAATTGATATAATAAACAAAGTAGTTAGACAAGAAGGAGGATATTTGTGAAAGATCAACCAAACAAAATTGGGCACTTAAATATGATTCAGGAAATAATTACCAGAATGGGGAATAATTCATTTTCCTTAAAGCAATGGGCAGTTGGCATAATGATTGCTATATATGCTTTTGCAGGAGAAAACTCTCATAAAGCTGTAATAGTAACAACAATTCCATTGGTGGTTTTTTGGATATTAGATTCATATTACTTAATGACTGAACGTAAATTTAGATGTTTATACGATGAAGTAAGAAAGAAAGAAGAAAAAAATATTGATTTTAATATGAATTTTAATTCAATAAAAGTAAATATGGGTAATATAAGCAATTATTGCTTAATAAAAGTTGCAGTTTCAAAAACGATATTGCCATTTTATTTAGTATGCCTTGTAACTACATTAATAATTTATTTTATAAAATTTTAGGAGGTAATTATGAAAAGACAAGTATTTTATAGTTTTCATTTTAAAAACGATTGTTGGAGAACAAGCCAAGTTAGGAACATAGGAGTTATTGAAGGCAATAAACCTGTTTCAGAAAATGATTGGGAAGAAGTAAAAAGAAAAGGTGACGATAATATAAAAAAATGGATAAACGACCAATTAAAATATAGAAGTTGCACAATAGTTTTAATAGGTGAAGAAACATCAGAGAGAAAATGGGTAAAATATGAAATAAAAAAGAGTTGGGAAGATGGAAAAGGTGTTTTAGGAATTTATATACATAATTTAAAAAATCAAGATGGAGAAAGAAGTAAAAAAGGTAAAAATCCATTTGAACAATTCACTTTAACAACTGGAGATAAATTATCTAGTAAAATAAAAGTATATGATCCACCATATGGATCTGATAGTAAAGCAAATTATAACTATATTGCTGAAAATATAGAAGATTGGATAGAAACAGCAATTAATGATAGAAAATGAAAGGGTGATATATATTATGTATAAAACAGGTGAAAAACCAGGAAAAGGCGAATACTATTGTACAAAATGTGGGCAAAACGTGACTTTAGATGATAATACTGATACTTTACCACCATGTCCAAAGTGTTCTAATACTACTTATAGAAAAGAATATTAAAAATTAAAAGGCGAGAATTAACTCGCCTTTTACTAGTTACAACTTCAACCCACTAACAATTAACTTAATTGCATCACTAAAACCACTCATATAATACTTATCATTCCAATAAGCACAATACTCCATAAAATCCTCATAGATTAAATCTAATTTTTTAGAAATATAGTTGTAATTTTCACTAGAAACATTATTTAAAATATTTTCAGAATAATTATCAAAATTAATTAAATGCTTTTGATCATTTTCATCCATACGAGATAATTCCTCTTCTCTAAATTCTAACCATTCCTTTAATAAATTTTCACTTTCATTATTATTTAAAATATCACAAATTTTCATTGTTAAAACCTCCATTTTTATTATAAATTTTTGGGGACAAATTGGGGACAATCATTGCAAAAAACCACAAAATTTAACCGATTTCATAATCTTACCAATTTGCTCTAACCCTATTAAAACTAATAAAAACTCAAGTTAACAAAATTTCTCAAAAATACTAATTAAATCCTCATAACCCGAAGGCTCACAATAATTTTTTATCTCTAAATACATATTTATATTTAATATCAACGCAAAAAATAAAACTTCCAAAAATCAATTTATAAAAACATTCCTGAAAACACAAACCTCTCCGCAAAATCTGTCTCAATTTTCAAATAGTTAACAAATATTTGAAAAATATTCAAAAACTATTTGACAAAATTCGACAAATATGGTATTATGTTAATGAGAGGAAAGAGAAAAAATGGATAATAAGAAAGATAATTTCAAAAGGATTGCCGAAAAAAGGACAAATAAAATAATTGAATCAATTTCCAAACTTCAAAATTTAACCAATACATACTTTTATGAATATACAGATGAACAAATAGAAGCAATATTTGAAGCAATACAAGAAGAATTAGATAATCAAAAGAAGATATTTGAAGATAATAAAAAGAAAGAAAAGAAGAGATTTGAATTATGATAAGTGATTTGTTTTTTGGTGGAAAATTAAAAGATGCGGACAATTTAATAATATATGAAGAAGAATTTGTATTATTATATTTAACTATAAAACTAAAATATTATACATATTTTGAAAAAGAAGATGTAGAAAGAGTATTAGTAGAATTTTATGGCGAAAAAAATATAAAAAGCAAAAAAATTCCCGAAGTCTGTGAAAAATTTTTCAATACATATGGGAAGCAATATTGTTTTAAAGAAGAACATAAAGAAAATGAATATTACCAAAAAAGCTTTTCATTTTGGGAGGAAATAACCAAAAATTCTAATATAGATTCAGCCTTAATATATAGTGGAATAGAAAATGAAGTGTTAGATAATAATATCAATTTCGAAAATAAGTTAAAAAAATGTTTGTTATACTATGAGTTAAGAAATGATATAAATGTAAAAGAAGAATTTATATTAATATATAAATATTTTCATATATTAAAAAAACACTATGAATTATATAGAATTATTGATAATAGATTAGAAAAAATACCAGAGATATTTGATTCAATAGAAATAACAGAATTAAGCTTAACAGAAAAACAATTAAATCTGTTAATTTCTAACAATATTTTTTCTTTAAAAAATATAAAACAGCTTCCAGTTAATTCTTTAATTTGTGTATTTAGTGATGATATAGAAACATTTGTCAATGAAATTGAAAGATATTCTCATTCAAAAGAAGAAGTGCTAGATAAGCTAAGCCGAAAATTTAATGAATTAATAAAAGAAGATTCAGTAAGTATTATACTACGAAGATATGCTTTGGAAGAAAGCAAAAGAAAAACACTTGCAGAAATTGGTGACGAATCAAACTTAACAAGAGAAAGAGTAAGGCAAAAAGAGAAAAAAGCTATATCAACCCTAATGCAAAATAGTGATGAAATTAGTGAAATAATATACTGCTTTTATAAAGATATAAATAAACAAAATAGGGAATTCATAACAATAGAGGAGTTTTTACAATATATAAAAGATGAGCAATTAACAATATATTTGACTATTATAATGAACTCAGAAAAGACGAGGCTGGTTTATGATGAAAAATATGAAATTATATATGATAAAAGAGAAATTACACTAGAAGAAATAATTGAACAAGAAAAAGAAGATTTGAAAGATATATTTCCAGTTTCTGAAATGGAAAAATTAGATAAAGTTCAAAAAATTATTATAAAAAATGAATATAGAATTTATCAAGAAAAAATATTGGTAAGAAAAGATGTAAATAGTACCAATATTTATATTAATGAAATAAAAGAAAATTTCGTTGATGGATATAATATAGGAAGTGGTGAAGATTATAACAAGCTCATAGACATTATTAAAGACAAATATGGAGAACTGGAAATTCCAGTAAAGCATGGAATACAGGCAATAATTGATAGAAATAACTTTACTCAAATTGATAATGGAAAATATATTCCAAGAGAATATGCTGTAAATTTACCAGAAGAATTAACAGATAAAATACTGGATTATATTATTAACAATGATTCGCCAATTATTGCGTATAATACAATTTTTGAAAAATTTAAAAATGAATTAGAAAAAATAGGGGTATGCAATAGATATTATTTAAAAGGATTAATTGATGAAAAATTACCAGAAGAATTTAATACAGGAAGAGACCATATTAATACTAATTCGGATAATACTATTTCCTTAAGTGATGTTATAACTAAGATTTTTAGGGGGTTTGAAGCGGAATTTACATTAAATGATATTAAAGAGAAGCTTCCTGGACTAAAAGATTATACATATAGAAATTATATATCTGCAGAAGAAAAAAATGGATTAATTAAAATGGCTACTAATACATATATCTATATAGATAAGTTGAACATAACAGAAGAAACAAAAAAAGAATTAAAAGAATATATAGATTCATTATTTGTTACATTAGATTCTAAAATAATAACCTCAAAGAAGCTATATGCCAGTCTTGCAATAAAAAATAAAGAACTATTAAAAAAATTACATATAACAGCAAGATTTGGTGATTATGAATTGTACTTTATAATCAAATATTTGTTTAAAAATGATTATTATTATAGTAGACCAATAATAAGTCAAGAAGAAGATGCAACAGTAAGTGAATATGCATTACTTCAAGAATATGTAAAGAGATTGGACAAGTTCTGTTTAGAGGATGTAAAAAGTTATTTGCGTAAAATGAATTTTAGACAATTATACAGTTACTTAAATTTTATGGAAGATATGAGTGAATCATTTGTGCAGATAAATAGAGATAGTATGATAAAAAAAGAAAAATTAAACCTTACTAATGAAAAATTGAAAGAAATACATGATTTTGTTGAAATGATAGTAGGAAAAAAAGAATTAAGACTTGATAACTTTGATGGATATTTTATGCTTCCAAAAATAGAGAAAACATGGAATAAATATTTGTTAGTAGGAATAATAAGAAGTTATTTTGATGAAGAATTTGAAGTAGAGAATACTACAAATCAGTATTTTTCTACAGATTTTATAGTAAGGAGGATAATATAATGGATTTTAAGGAAAATTGGAGATTTGCAGGAAATAATTATACAGCAGAAAATGGGTTGGATACTGCAGATATGGAGACATTTAAAAGAGACCCCATTGCTTCACTAGCGAGAGAAACATGTCAGAACTCTATTGATGCCAAAAAAGAAGGAGAAAAAAAGGTAAAAATTGAATTTAAAAGTTTTGAAATACCAAGAGATAAAATTCCAGGATATGATAGATTAAGAGGAGAAATAGAAAATTGTAAAAGTTATAAAGAAGGCCAAAAAGACTATGAACAATTAGTGCAAATGCTAAAAGCTATAAGCAAAGATACAATTTCATGTTTAAGAATAAGTGACTACAATACTACTGGATTATTTGGAGATAAATTTTATCTTTTAACTAAAGGAAGCGGAATAACAGATAAGACGGGAAATACAGGAGGTTCAAAAGGTATTGGAAAATTTGCTTCATTTGTTGCAAGTTCGTTTAATACAGTTTTTTACTCTACCTATACTCAAGATGGAGAAAGAAAAAGTTTAGGAATTTCTAAATTATGTTCTGCACCTATGATTGATACTGATGAAAAAACAATAGGTACAGGCTATTATGGAATTAATATGAAAAATGATCCAATTACTGAACAATTAAGTTTAGAAGAAGGATATTCAAGAGAAACATCAGGAACAGATTTGTACATATTAGGATTTAAAAAAGAAGAAAATTGGAAACAACAGATTCTATCTATGCTTTTAGATAGTTTTATAGTTGCAGTATACAAAGACGAATTAGAAATTGTTGTGGATGATATAAAAGTAAATAGTCAAAACTTAAAAGAAATAGTTGAAAATGACAATATAATAACCAAAAACTTAAGGAAAAGTATAATTTCTCAATATTTGTTAATTTGTGAAGGTGAAGGTGTTTATGCAAAAGAATTTGACATATTAGGTTATGGAAATGTTAAAGTTTTTGTCAAAGGATTTGGAAGAGAAAATTCAGACCTAGCTACAAATAATTGTATAATGATCAGATATCCATATATGAAAATAAAAGCTATCACTGGAATATCAAACATTCCATGTTCAGCAATGTGTATCATAGAAGAAAATCAATTAAATTCAGAATTAAAAGATGTTGAAAATCCTCAACATACAGATTGGGAACCAAAAAGAAAAGATGATGAAGCTTTGCGCTCTGAAATAAGAAATATATTATATCAATTGAAAAAGCAAATTATTGATTTTGTTATAGAGGTATTATCTTCAAGTGAAACTGAAGAACTTGATATAGAAGGAGCAGGAGATTTCTTACCAGAGAGTGATGCGATGAATAATGATACTGTTGGAGGAGAACAAGAAGACGTTGTAGTAAAAGATAAACCAATTATTGTAAAGAAAATTCAGAATAAAAAATATGCTAAAAATCCAGTAATTGAAACAGACACTTTAGATGGTCTTGTGACAGATATAGGTGATCATCAAGATGAAGGTGATGATTCTCCAATTCCAACAGGACACAATAATGGTGGACATGGAGAACCTCATGAGACTGACAATCTACAAGGAAGTACAGAAGAAGGCGATAAAGATATAATAAAAAGAGTTCCATTAACAGATATGAGGAAAGTATTTTTTGTATCAAATAAAGAATCTGGAGAATATGTAGCAATTATTGATTCCGTATACGAAGAAAATGACTGTGAAATAGAAGTTAAATATTTTGATGATGCAGGAAATCAATATAATGCAGAAATTGTAGAGTGTTCAGTAAATGGAGTAAAAACAGAAATAGAAGATGGAAAAGCAGTAAAATTTAAAATATGCCAAGGAAAAACAAAAGCAATAATAAAAACAAATTTAAGAGATTATTATAGATGTGAGGTGAAACTATATGCAAATAGGTAATAAATTATTTCCGTACCCAACAATAAATAATATTGGATTGCGAAATTGCTTCAAAGAAACAACATATTCATTTAGATGCAATGATTATAGTGATGGTCAAAAATATGTGCTAGAAAATGCATGTGTAGAAATTAATAATGAAAATATAAAAAAATTAATAAATGAAGGATACTTAGGAGTAGGGCTAATAATTGAATGTTCTTCTACTGTATATAGAAAAATGTTTGAAGTTTCTATTGAACCACGTACAATAAATATCCCAATAGGGAATTTAAGAGATAAAGTAGAAGTATCATGTTATATTTATGCCAAAAAAGATATAGATGATTTTATGGATAGTGATTTCTTAGAAGATTATGCGGGATATAGTTTCAAACTAGATAAAAATGACATTATTGCTATTGATGATGGATATACGACAAGTATAGATTATGATGAAAATATTGATAAAAAAGTTTCTTCAATATTTCAAATAATAAGAGATAAATCAGCAGAGTGCATGATAATTGAGAAGAAAGCGAAGAAAATAGTAGTAAGTTTGCCAGAACAAGAGTTTAGTAATTACGATATGTTGAGAAAAAATGATAATTTTCAAAATATTATTTTTGCAATGATTGCAATTCCTGCCCTTACATATTGTTTAAAAGATTTACAAGATAAAATGAAAATAGAAGAATATGATATGGATTCTATTGAAATGGACTACTATTGGTTTATATCTGTAAAAAATGCATATAAAAAACAATTTGGAATTGAATTAACAACGGAATTATTTAAAAATGCAGAAATTTCAGTTTTAGCACAGAAATTATTAAATGATGGTAGTTTAAATGGAATAAAAGATTTATTTGAAATAGCAATTAAGAAGAGATTAAATGGAGGGGAAGAGGATGAATAAAATAAATATAAGTTTTATTACAGAAGAAGCGTTAGAGACTCTATACAAAAATAGTGAAGAAGTAGCATCATATTTAATGAAAGAAAATGATAATTCTAATTGGTTAGAAGAAATATATAAAGGAAAATTATTTGAAGAAAAGAAATATAAAATTGAAGATATAGAACTATTAACGGATGATAATTATTCGAATGTAGATTTCCAAAACTCCATTAAAATATATGAGGCATTAAAAGGGTTACCAAGATATATTCTAACAGATGAAAGATTTTGGTGTTGGTTTAACTTTACTATAGGATATAAAGCAGCATTACAGGCAATGAAAATAAAATCAAAAACAACATTTGAAGATCATTGGCTATTTAAACAAGGAAAAAGAAGAGGAATATTCTTTAATGTTTTAGCAAGATGTTATTTTAGAGTTGAACTGTCAGTTGATGAAGAAAATGAAGAAGACAAATACCATTTAACTAGATTTGTAATAGAAAATCCAGAACGATTTAGGTCATTAAGTTGGAGATCAAATTCAAGTGAAAAAACTGTAGTACTTGGGGCATTAAAAGCAGAAAAGGATATCGTTGAAAAATACAAAGATGTTATAGATGTAGATAAAATAAAATACGATGACGGAAAGAGAACAATTTATACAGAAGTAGCAAAACAAATTTCATTATATGCAAGTGTAAGATTAATTGATGCCGCATCACAAGAAGATATATATAATTATGTATACAATAAAATGGAAGAAATGGTAATAAAAAGATTAAATGAAGGAGTATAAAAGGAGAAAAAATTCTCCTTTTATTTTTTTGAAAAAGTATCTAAAATAATTGTAAAATAAAAAAATGTATGATAGAATATAGAAAACAGATGACGACAAACAAAGGTTCTTAAAATAAAAATAGTTTAGACTCAAAAGAGGAGAAAATATATGAAAAAAAGTAAGTTAGTTATGCCTGTATTGAAATGGGTTGGTGGAAAAAGACAACTACTTCCAGAAATAAAAAAATATATGCCAACGATTAATAAAAATACCACATATTATGAGCCATTTGTTGGTGGAGGAGCTGTGTTGTTTGAAATACAACCAGAAAAAGCTATAATAAATGATGTTAATCATGATTTAATAGATGTTTACAAAGTTATAAAAGATAATGTTGAGGAATTAATAAAAGAATTAAAAAAGGAAAAATATGCCAATACTTCTGAAGCATTTTATGATATTAGAGAGTTAGATAGATTACCTAAATATAATAATTTAACAGGAATTGAAAAGGCAGCAAGAATATTGTATCTTAATAAGACTTGTTATAATGGATTGTATAGAGTAAATAGTATAGGAGAATTTAATACGCCTTTTGGAAGATATAAAAATCCTAATATTTTAAATGAAGTGGGTTTAAGAGCTGTAAGTAAATATTTTAATGAAGCGGATATAACATTTTTAAGTGGAGACTTTGAAAGTACTGTAAAGGGAATAAAAAAAGGTTCAGTTGTATATTTTGATCCACCATATGCACCAGTATCTAAAACCTCAAATTTTACAGGATACAATGAAAGCGGGTTTGGAGAAGAAGAACAAAAGAGATTAAAAAGATTATGTGATAGATTAACAGATAAAAAGGTTAATATTTTACTTTCAAACTCTGATTGTGAGTTTATTAGAGAATTATATGGAGATAGTGAAAAGTACCAAATTATATCAGTAAAAGCAAAAAGAGCAATAAATAGTAATGGAAATTCAAGAGGAGAAATTGGTGAGGTGTTAATAAAAAATAATGTATAGATGTTCAACAAATAAAGAAGCATGGGAGAAAATCTTTAATGAATATGATGTTTTAAACAAAATACAAGAACAAGGACTTTTTGAAATATCATCTAAAGAGATAAATGAATATAGAGAAGCAAGATTAATGACAAAGTTTGATAATAGTGAGAGTATTCCAAAAATTTTGAGTGAGAATAATTTATCAATTTTGCCAATTTCTAGCAATAAATATATGATTGCGAGATTTAAAGCATATAAGAAATTTGGGAGTGAACCAAAAGATATTGAAAGAGTCGAATTTCCACCATATATAGAAAGCTTAGATTATAATAATATATCTAGTGAGGCATTAGCTTTAAATTGTACATATATTACAGGGATTTTAGAAGACTTTTTAGATGAAGAAGAGTTAGTACCTACTGTAAGTGGAAAAATGGGTTCAGGTTTATTTAAATTCGAGATAGCACAAATTAATGATGATAAAAAAATAAATGTTACTGTTGAAAATTCTAGAATGGAAATAGATGGAGGCTATGAGGGTGTTAATAGTTTAGCATTGGTAGAAGCAAAAAATGTAGTTGCTGAAGATTTTTTGGTAAGACAATTATATTATCCATATAGATTATGGAAATCTAAAATTACTAAGAAAGTAAGACCAATATATGTTGTATATTCAAATGGAATATTTACAATATATGAATATAAATTTAATGATATTAATGAATATAGTTCTATTGAATTAGTAAAGTGCAAGAAATATAGTATAGAGGATACTAATATTGATTTAGGAACAATTCAGAATTTGATAGAAAATATTCAAAATTATGTAGAAGAACCTAAAATATCATTTCCTCAGGCAAATAGTTTTGAAAGAGTTATAAATCTATGTGAACTTCTTGAAAGCTCAGAAAAAGGAAAACAAGAAATAACAGAAAAATATGAATTTGATCCTAGGCAAACAAACTATTATACAGATGCAGCTATTTATTTAGGATTAGTAGTAAAAAAAGGAGTTAGATCTAAAAGTTTTGAACTAAGTAAACTTGGAAAAAGAATATTAAGCTTAAACTATAAAAATAGACAAATCGAATTTGTAAAATTAATATTATCTCATAAAGTTTTTCATATGACAATAAAAAGGTATTTTGAAAAATTAGAAATGCCAACTGATAGTGAAATAGTAGAAATAATGAAAGAATGTGAGTTATATAAAATTGGTAAAGATAGTACTTTTTATAGAAGAGCATCTACTATAAAATCGTGGGTAGATTGGATAATTAATTTAATAACAGAATAGTATTCAAGCAACAAATAAAAGAAAGAGGAAAAAGCATGATACAAGTAGTAGCAGGAATCATATACAAAGACGGAAAAATACTAATAGCGAAAAGAAACTTACAAAAAGACCAAGGAGGAAAGTGGGAATTTCCAGGAGGAAAAGTAGAAAAAGGAGAAACAAACGAAGAAGCATTAAAAAGAGAAATAAAAGAAGAATTAGATGCAGACATAGAAGTAAAAGAATACGTAGGAGAAAACGAATTTCACTATCCAGAAAAAGATGTAAAACTTATATTTTACAAAGCGGAACTAATAAGTGCTAAAGTAAAATTGTTAGAACATGAAGATTACAAATGGATAAAAATAGAAGAATTTTCGAAATATGATTTTGCAGAAGCAGATAAAAAAGTGTTCGAGTGGTTAAAATAATAAAAAAGGAGGTAACTATGTGTACAGCAGCAACATATAAAACAAAAGACTTCTACTTTGGAAGAACATTAGATTATGAATTCTCATACAAAGAAGAAGTAACAATAACACCAAGAAATTACGAATTCAAATTTAGAAACAAAGAAGCAATCAACAATCATTATGCAATAATAGGGATGGCATATGTAGCAGAAAACTATCCATTATATTATGATGCTATAAACGAGAAAGGCTTAGGGATGGCTGGACTTAACTTTGTAGGGAATGCTCATTATAATGAGACAGAACAAGAAAAAGATAACATAGCACAATTTGAATTTATTCCATGGATTTTGAGCCAATGTGCTACAACAAAAGAAGCTAAAACTTTGATAGAAAAAATCAATTTATTAAATGTTTCTTTTAATGCTCAACTACCATTAGCACAATTGCACTGGATAATTTCTGATGCAGAAGAATCAATAACAGTAGAAGCGGTAAAAGAAGGAATCAAAGTATATGATAATCCAGTAGGGGTATTAACAAACAATCCACCATTTGATAAGCAACTATTTGCGTTAAATAATTATATGAATTTATCAAATAAATCACCTAAAAATACATTTTCAGCAGATTTAGAACTACAACAATATAGTAGAGGAATGGGAGCAATCGGACTTCCAGGAGACTTATCTTCACAATCTAGATTTGTTAGAGTTGCATTTGTAAAGATGAATTCAGTATCAAGTGATGAGGAAAATGAAAGTGTAAGCCAATTTTTCCATATACTTAATTCAGTTGACCAACAAAGAGGATGTTGTCAACTAGATGATGGAAAATATGAAATTACAATTTATACTTCATGTTGCAATGCAACAAAAGGAATTTATTATTATACAACGTATAATAATCATCAAATAACAGCAGTTGATATGCATAAAGAGAATTTAGATGGAAATCAACTTATTAGATATCCTTTAATAAGTGGTGAACACATAAATTTTCAAAATTAATATTAAATATCCGCAAAAGGTATTCTTTTGTGGATATTTGTGGTATTATAAATAAAAAAAGGAGGAGAAAAAATGGATATTACAATTGATGTAGAAGATTACAAATTAAATGTGAGAGGTTCAGTGCTAATTGAACACAATGGAAAGATTTTAGCACATAGAAACATCAACTCAAATCACTATGCATTGGTAGGAGGAAGAGTAGAGATAGGCGAGGATTCAGAAACTACAGTAAAAAGAGAGATAATGGAAGAACTAGGCAAAAAGATAGAAGTAACTGGATATGTTGCAACAATAGAAAACTTTTTTGAGATGAAAGGTTCAAAATATCATGAGATTTTATTTGTACATAAAGGCGAATTTGTAAATGAAGAAGACAAAAAAATAGAGTATACTTTGAAAAATTTAGAAGGCAAAGATTATTTACAATATGAGTGGCTAGATATTTCCAAAATTGATGAATATCCATTGTGGCCTCTAGTGATAAAAGATGTTATTAAAGAAAACAAATTTCCAGTGCATAAAATATTTAAAGACAATAAATAGGGGGAAATATGGGAGAATTTTGGGATATATATGATGAGAATCGAGTGAAAACAGGCAGAACTGCTGAAAGAGACAAGTATGAATTTAAAGAGGGAGAATATCATATTGTAGTAACTGGAATAATTTTAAATTCTAAATATGAGATTTTGATAAGTAAGAGAGCACCATGGAAAAGACACGGAAGTTTATGGGAATGTAATGGAGGTTCAATTTTATCAGGAGAAACAAGCTTAGAAGGAATTTTGCGAGAGCTAAAGGAAGAGTTAGGCATAACATTTTCAGAAAAAGATGCAATATTTCTTAAGGAAGTTAAAAGAAACAAAAAGGTACCAGATTTTAAGGATTTATGGCTATTTCAAAAAGACATTTCAACAGATGAAATTTCATTTCCTGATGGAGAGGCGACAGAGGCTAAATGGGTTACAATTGAACAATTTATGAATATGTATAAAAATAATGAAATTGTACCTACTATAGATTTTAAGGATGCAGAATATAAGATGGCTGTTGAAGTTTTAAAGAAGATGAAGTCTGAAAAATATTATTATAACACATAATCAAATATGCCTAGAAAAAATGTGAAATATTTTATAGAAAATATGAAAATTCAACCAGGAAAAGCAATTGATATAGGCTGTGGGGCTGGAAATGATACTGTTTACCTAATAAAAAACGGTTGGAGCGTAACTTCAATTGATAAAGAAAATGTGGAAGAAAGAATTTCAAAAAGATTAAACAAAGAAGAATTAACAAGATTTAATTTTCAAAAACAAGAACTTGAAACTATAAAATTGAGAATGTCTGATTTAATTATTGCAAATTATAGTTTATCATTTTGTAATAAACAGGAGTTTAATAAAATGTGGAAAACTATAGAAGAAAATATAGTTCAGGAAGGTTATTTCGTAGGAAATTTCTTTGGAATAAATGATTCTTGGAGTAAGTATAAATTTAATATGACATTTTTTACAAAAAATCAAGTGATGGATTTGTTTAAAGAATCTGAGATTATAAAATTTGATGAAATTGAGAAAGATGCTCTTACAGGTCTTAGAAAAATGAAACATTGGCATATATTTAATGTGATTGCGAAGAGAAAATGATTAGTATATATACAAAAAGCCAACCTAAAATTCATACCGCCAAATATAGTATTTTCGTTGAAAATATGATATCATAAAATGTAATATTCAATGTAATAAATATTAATAAGAGAGGATGGATGGTATGGAACCTAAACCTATGAAAATTTTAATCATAGAGGATGATATAAATGATTGCAACAAATTTTTAGAGTGTGCCAAAACAAGAAAAGATATAGAGATAGTAGCAATAACAGATTCAGACATTGAAGGATTAAAATATGTAAAGACAATGCATCCTGAAGGAATTGTTCTAGATTTAGAGTTAAATAATAGTGCTACAGGAAATACGGACTCTTTAGAATTTGTACCAAATTTAAAGAGATTAAACTTAAATTATGAACCAATAGTAATTGTAACAACACATGTAAATTCAAAAAGAACATATGATATTCTTCATAAAAGCGGAGTTGATCTGATATTGTATAAAGATCAACCAAAGTATTCTTGTAACCTAGTTTTGAACCATTTTATCAATTTAAGAAAAAGTGAAACAGCTATGGAAGACAAGCAATCTGTTGAAGAAATATTAAAAGATGAGAAAAGTAGAATTTCTAGTTGTATTAATAAGGAATTAGAATTAATAGGTATAACCTCAAAATTAAAAGGAAAAGATTATATTCATGATGCAATTTTATATTTAGTTCAGAATGAAAATAGTGATACAAATGTTATTCAATATGTATCAAAAATTTATAAGAAATCTGCAACTACAATAACTAATGGTATACAAAATGCGATTTTTCATGCTTGGAGAGTTACGGCTATTGAAGATTTAACAAAACATTATACTGCAAGAGTTAGTTATGAAACTGGTGTACCTACGCCAATGGAATTAATTTATTTTTATAGAGATAAAATAAAAGAAATGATTTAAAAAAGAGAAGTAATTTGATTAAAATCAAGTTACTTCTTTTTTATTTTATCTTTTCTTTATGAACAATGATAGTTTTTCAATTATTTCAATGGCTTGAATAAGCTCTTCTTCTGAATAATTTTTCAAAAGTTTTTTTGCTTTATTTATGCAAGTATCGTCAAGCCCGAATAAAATGTAGTCTGCTGAATGACCACTTACTTCACGGAATTTTCTTAGGCTATAATAAACCAAATTTCCTTTTCCTTCTTCTACTAGTCCAAGAAATTGGCTTGATGTTCCGATTTTTGTTGCTAATTCTGTTTTTGTCATTTTTAATTCGTTTTCTCTAATATCTTTCATTCTTTTGCCTCTTTCAGCTTGTTCTTGTCTTTCTACTTCAATTGATACATTTGATCTTCTTCTACCCATAATTAAACTCCTTTCTTTTTTTATATAAATATTTTACAATATAAAAAGAACAATCTCATGGAATAAAAATATAGTAAAACATGGTAAAAGATGAGAAAATCTGAAAAATAATAAAAAAATAAATTTGCAAGACGACACTTACAGATTGTGTAAAAATATAACGCCTGAAAAAATGATGTAAAAAAATGAACAACTTATATTATTTTTTACTAATAATTTCAATATTTTTCTATCACTAAATCCCGCTGGTATCAACGGTTTGAATGATATTCTTAGTGTAACGAAAACAAGATGGATCGTGCACAAAGGATAAAAAGGTGGTGGAGAAACATGAAAAGAAGAGAAAATTGGTTTGATGATTTAGCAGAATGGTTAAAAAAATGGTGGGCATAGTTTAATAAAAATAATATAGGCAATATAAGATTTTCTTATATTGCCTATATTGCTATTTTAGTGTATAATACTTCAATAGGAGGCTGGAATTATGTTGGAGTTAAATAATACTAAAATTATAATTGAATGTATAGAAAAATTGGTTATTATTTTTTTCACACAAATGACTGTTTTCAAAATCTTAAATGAAAACAATATTTTAGCTAGAAAAAAGTTAATTGGATATATAGGTTTAATTTTAATAAGTATAATTGTACAATTTGTAAATTACCAAGTAAATTTTATTTCTGGTATTTTGATACTGATATTTTTATTAAGTTGTCTTTCAACATTAATAACAAAAAGAAACTTGGGAACTAATATATTGATAGTAACTATAAGTTTAGCAGTAAATTATGCATTTCTTTTTATTGCGATTATTATTGTATTTTCTATAAATAGTAAAATTGTGTCAATATCAAGTGATATTATAAATTTTGGCATGATAATATTATTACAGAGTGTTATGCTTTGTCTTATATTAAAAAGTAAGAGACTTAAGTATGGAATTATATCTTTACAAAATAATATAAACAATGATTATGTAGAGTTAATTATTTTAAGTATTAGTATAGGAATTTTATACATGGGAATGATAATTTACGATATGCAAGCGTTTGTTGTGAAAGACATTATTTGTATTTTTGCAATATTTGCAGCATTAATGTTCATCACCATCCAAAAATCCTTACAGTTATACTACAAGCAGAAAATGCTAATAAAAGAATTAGACGAAACAAAAGAAGACTTAGCAAGAGCAGAGAACAAGATAAAAATATTAGAAAAAGAAAACATAGAAGAAAGTAAAAAGAGGCATACGATAATACACAAACAGAAATCGATAGAATATAAATTAGAAGAAATGTTAACAAAAACAGAGATGAGCACGGAAGAAGCAGCAGAAGTAAAAGAAAGGCTAGAAAAGCTAAACAAAGAAATCTATACAGAAAAAGAAGTAATGGAATTAGACAAAACAGGAATAAGTAGCATAGATGATATGTTAAAATACATGCAATCAGAATGTGTAAAAAATAAAATTGATTTCACATTACAAATAAAAGGCAACATACATTATATGGTGCATAACTTAGTAAAAGAGGAAGAACTTGAAACATTATTAGCAGACCATATAAAAGATGCAATAATAGCCATAAACCATACGGACAACGCCAATAGAAGTATACTTGTAAGATTAGGAAACATTGACGATATTTACAGTTTATACATATATGATTCTGGTGTGGAATTTAAACCAGAAGTATTAGAGAGTTTAGGAAAGAAGCCATGTACAACATATGCAAATGAAGGTGGAACTGGAATGGGATTCATGAATACTTTTGATACAGTGAGAAAACACAAAGCAAGTCTAATCATAGAAGAAATAGGCAAGCCAGTAAAAGATAACTATACTAAAGTTATAATAATAAAATTTGACAAAAAGAATGAATTTAAGGTAAAATCTTATCATGAAATAGAAAAAGTTTAGAGAACGAAATGGAGGAATGGAAGATGGCAGAACTTTGGGATGTTTATGATATAAATAGAAATAAAATAGGAAAGAAAATTGAAAGAGAAAATTACAAGTTTAAAGAAGGAGAATATTTTTTAATTACAGTTGCAGTAATTATGAATTCTAAAAAACAAGTACTAATAACAAGAAGATCTGAAACTAAAAAGACATCTCCATTAAAATGGGATTTAACAGGTGGAGGAACAAGAGCAGGAGAAACAACTTTACAAGCAATTTGTAGAGAAACATCAGAAGAAATTGGAATGAAGTTTAAGCCGGAAGATGCAACATTTTTAAAAGAAATTAGAAGAGATGGTGTACCTTCAAGTTTTAAAGATTTTTGGTTATTTAGGTCAGACATAAATGCTGATGAAATTCAATTTCCAGATGGAGAGGCTGTAGAAGCCAAATGGGCAACAATAGACGAAATTCTACAAATGCAACAAAATAAAGAAACAATTTCAGGGCTTAATTTTACACAACAAGTATATGATTTAGCTGTTGAAAAATTATTTAAAAAGAAAGAAGACTTAGAGAGGTAAGCCTTCTTTCTTTTTGTAATCCATGCCTTGATACAAATCTTTATCACGAAGCAATTTATCTAATCCATTAATAATCCATTTTTTATGAAGATTCCAATCAGGTGCTATAAGTAAGTCTTTTGGAGCATCGCCAGAAACTCTATGAATAATAATATCTGGACTGATGTGAGTTAAAATATAACAAGCACAATCAAGATAGTATTCTAATGATATAGGAGTATATTTACCATTAAAGTACATATCTGCTAGACGAGTATTTTTAACAACATAAGTACTATGGATTTTTAAACCTTGGATAGAATGATTATTAATAAAATTAACAGTATTTTTAATATCATCAAAATTTTCTCCAGGTAAACCAACCATTATATGTGTTACAACATCAATGTTATACTTATTTAATAAAGAAACTGCAGCTGAAAACTGCTCATCAGTATAACATCTATTTATGATTTTTCCTGTATTTTCATTAGAAGTTTGCAATCCTAATTCGACCCAAACGTAATATTTTTCAGAATAGGATTTTAAAAGTTTGCATACATCTTCTGAAATACAGTCAGGTCGAGTAGCAATTGCTAAAGCAACAATTCTATCATCAATCAAAGCGGCATCATATTTCATTTTCAAATTTTCGATAGAATCATATGTGTTTGTGAAATTTTGAAAATAAGCAATGAATTTATTTGCACGTTCAGCTTTATAGCTTGTAAAATAGTTTTTTACTTGATTAGAAATGTTATCTGCAATAATATGCTCACCAGAGCCGCGTTCACTGCAAAAAGCACAGCCTCCGTAACCAACACGCCCATCTCTATTTGGACAAGTAAAGCCACCATCAATACAAATTTTTAGAGTTCGTTCACCAAATTTATCTTTCAAATATTTATTTAAATGTTTATATCTTTCTAAATTTTCCATGATAATAGTATATCACAAAAACTTGAAAAATCAAAGAAAATATAATATAGTGTACTGGGAGGTAATAAATATGAAATTATTAATAATATCAGATATACATGGGTCAAGCTATTATGCTGAGAAAATTAAAGAAATAGAGGCTAAAGAAAATCCAGATCAAATTATTTTGTTGGGAGATTTATATTATCATGGACCAAGAAATGAGTTGACTCAAGAATATAATCCAATGAAAGTTGCTGGAGTTTTAAATGATTTGAAAGATAAAATTAGAGCGGTAAGAGGAAATTGTGATGCAGAAGTTGATGAGATGATTTCGGATTTTAAATTGGAACCATACATAGAAATGCAAGTGAATGGAAAAAAAGTATTTTTCTCACATGGTCATGTTTATAATATGGACAATATTCCACATAAAGATATTGATATCATGTTTTACGGACATTTTCATGTTGGATTTATTGAGGAGGAGAATGGTATCATTTTTGCAAATCCTGGTTCAATTTCTCTACCTAAAAATAATTCAGAACATAGTTATATTATTTTTGATGAGAAAGCAATTACATTAAAAGATGTAGATGGAAATGTGATTAAAGAATATAAGTTAGTAAAATAAAAATTTACATAAAAACGTATTGCTAAATATACTATAATGAAGTATAATTATAACATCCTTTTCTTAAAGGAAATCTTTCTGAAAGGGGTGAGGCTATATGACAAATGCAGAATTGATTTTGAAGTTAGTTGAAATGCTTATTGAATCTGAAAAGAAGCAAAATGCTACAAAAACTAACAATCAAAAAAGTCAAGCTGAAGATTAGTACATAGCTAATCAAAAAAGAGATAGTAAGTGGTTTTTACTATCTCTTTTTTTTTTACTATATGACTTATGCAGAATTTTAGTCACTTTTTAAGCTATTTATATTTTACTATTAATTCAAAATTTTGTCAATGTTTTTTGAGAAAAGTTTCAAACCTCTTGACAAAAGCAAAAAGTAATAATAAATTATAAGCAAAGAATGTAACAACTACTTTTCTAAAATTAGAGAGGAGAAAGCTATGAGACATCAAATTACACAAATGAAAAAACTTGAAAATGGAGCAATTTTTAAGGTAGAAGTAGAAGTTCCATTCGAAACTGGTTGGATTGAACGGGTACAATTTTTAGTAACGACATTTAACAAAAGAGATGTATATGAATTACATCATACAAAGAACGAAGATGACAAAGCATATTTTGAAGCAACAGTAAAACTTGAAAATAGTGCTATGTATCAGTACTATTTTTCTTTTGTAGTAAACGGAAGATTGCAGTACTATAAGAAGCAGAACATTACTGGAAACACGAGTATTACAAGAGAAGAATGTTGGAAAATGTCTGTTGGTTTTGATGTACCAGAATGGGCAAAAGGTGCAACCATGTATCACATCTTTGTGGACAAGTATCGTAAAGGTAGTGATATGGAAAAGCATCCTATGCCTAGAAGGAAACTCCACGAAGACTGGTATGAACCGCCTGTGTTAGGACCAGATGAAGATGGACAATGGAATGTAGACTTTCATGGAGGCGATTTAAAAGGAATTAAAGAAACACTTAATTACCTTGACAGGCTTGGAGTGGATATTCTGTATCTGAGCCCTGTTGTAAGAAGTCAGTCGAATCATCGCTATGACACTGCGGATTATGAAAATGTAGATCCATATGCAGGAACAAATGAAAACTTGAAGGAGCTGTGTGAAGAAGCACATCGGAAAAAGAAAAAAGTGATTTTGGATGCGGTTTTTAATCACACAGGAAATGATAGTATTTATTTTAATGAATATGGAACATTTGAAAATCTCGGAGCATGGCAGGGTCCGAACTCTCCGTATTATGATTTCTACCGTAGAACTTGTATTCAAGGAAGGCACGACTTTGCATATTGGTGGGGAATGAAGAATCTTCCTGAATGTGATGGATATTCACAGCATTGGAGAAACTACATTCTCGGCGAAGGAGGAGTCATTGATAAATGGTTCAGCCTTGGAATTGATGGGTTGCGTCTTGATGTTGCAGATGAATTGACAGATGACTTTATTGAAGGAATTAATCGGGCAGTAAAGCGTAATAAGCCTGATGGATTCATTTTGGGAGAAGTCTGGAAAAATCCTATGCGTATGAATAGGGGCTATATCAGTTCTGGCAAAGGAATGCATTCTGTCATGAATTATTTGCTTGTTGATGCATTAATTCGTTATTATAAATATTGTGATGTCTGGAAATTGGACAGTATTTTGAAAGAAATTTTGTCTGAATATCCGGAAGAAACGATTCAAACATTAATGAATTTTACATCTACTCATGACATTTCACGTGCAATTGAAATTTTTGGATGTAATGCCTTCCAACAATATGGTGAATGGGCATGGAACTTGCAAAATAGCGATTTGCAGTGGATTCGTCATCATAAGCTGACACATGATGAATACAAATATGGAAAAATGCTTTATAAATCTTATGTGATTGCTTTGGCATTTTTGCCTGGAATTTTCTCGATTTTTTATGGAGATGAAGTAGGTCTGCAAGGCATTGGTAATCTTGCAAATAGAGCACCATATCCTTGGAATCATAAGGATAAAGACTTGCTTAAGTTTTTCCGTAGAATTGGAAAGATTCGCAAAAAAGAGCAATTCATGAGAAAAGCAGAAATCAAAATTTTGAAAATTGACCATCAACAATTTGTATTTGAACGGTATGACGAAAACCATAAAATTCTTGTAATGGTGAGTAGAACTCATAAAGAAACAAGGGTGGAATTGCCTGAAGAATACAAAAAAGCAGAAATGATTTTTAACCTTAAAGGCTGCAATACTGAAAAGTTGTCGCCTTATGGTGCAATCGTTTTGAAAAAGTAATGTCTCAAAAGAGAGTCCTAATGTAGGGCTCTCTTTGCATATATAGTTATAAAATTAAATAAAAATCTTGCAAAAAAATGCATAAATGGTATAATAAAAATGGATAATAAGTGTAGGAGGAAAGAGATGAAAATTTATTATGTTAGACATGGTCAAACAGACTGGAATTTAGCACAAAAAATGCAAGGAGGAGAGTCTGAAAAAGATCTAAATGCAACAGGAATAAAACAGGCGCAAAAAACAAAACAAGAATTAGAAAATGTAAAATATGATATAATAATTCGTTCACCAATGCACAGAGCTGAACAGACAGCAGATATTATAAATGAAGATAGAAATGTTGAAATAATAGTAGACGAAAGACTTAGAGAAAGAAGACTAGGAGAGTTCGAAGGACATGATGTAACAGAAGAAATGGAAAAAAGAATTTGGAACTATGATTTGAATTATCAAATACCTGGTGGAGAAAATTTATATGATTTTGAAAAAAGAATCTTAGACTTTTTTGAAGACATTAAACAAAAATATGCAGATAAAACAGTCTTGATAGTAGCACATGGAGGAATAGCCAAAGTCATAAAAATGCATCTTTATGGAATGCCAAAAAGTAAAAACTTATCTGAAATCGGAATGGAAAATTGTGAAATAATTGAGGCAGAAATATAATTTATAGGAGAAAAATGTGAAAAATTATTATGAAATACTAGAAGTAGATAGAAAAGCTTCACCAGAAGTAATAGATAAAGCATATAAAACACTTGCAAAGAAATATCATCCAGACTTGCAAGACGAAAATAATAAAAATATATATGCAGAAAAAATGAAAGAAATCAATGAAGCATATGATGTACTATCAAATGATTATAAAAAAACAACATATGATGAACAACTAGAGAATTCATTGGTATCAAAATCTGAATATGAAAAAGTAATAAGAGAAAATTCGATACTAAAACATCAATTAGAGGAAGTGGAAACTCAGCCGCATCAGGTGCAAAGGCAAAAAGAAGTTCAGGACACAAATACTATTACCAATATGAGTAGAATGTTGAATAGTACAATTAGACAGGCTTATAATGATGCATACAATAATGCATATAAAGATGCTTATGTGAATGATTTAAAAAGCAGAGGATATAAAATAAAATATAAACATGATTTAAAATATTATTTTAAATTAATAATATATATTGCAATTATTGTATTAATAGGGATTTTAATATATCAAATTCCACCAGTAAAGTCATATTTTACAAGTTTATATAATGGAAATGTATATTTTAAAGCAATTGTAGATATATTTAAAAATACAATACAATCAGGTTTTTAAGGAGAAAAAATGAAGGTATTAATAACAGGAGCCTCTTCAGGAATAGGAAGAGATATTGCGATTAATTTAAGTAAAAAAGGATATGATTTGATTTTAGTTGCAAGAGATTTAGAAAAATTGAACGAAGTAAAATCAAAATTACATACAAATGTTGAAGTAGTAGGCATGGACGTTTCTAATGCAGAAAATTGTAAAGAATTACATGAAAAATATCAAAATATAGATATATTGGTAAATAATGCAGGATTTGGAGATTGTGGATATTTCACCAAAACTAGTTTAGATAAAGAATTAAAAATGATAGATACTAATATTGTTGCATATCATGTTTTGACAAAATTATATTTGCAAGATATGAAGCAGAAAAATAGTGGAAAAATTTTAAATGTTGCATCAATAGCTGGCTTCATGCCAGGACCTTTAATGGCAACATATTATTCTACAAAAGCTTATGTAGTAAGACTTTCAGAAGCAATCAGAGAAGAATTACGAAGAGAAAAATCAAATGTACAAATCAGCATTTTATGTCCAGGCCCAGTAAATACTAACTTTAATAAAGTAGCTGATGTACAATTTGCGTTAAAAGGATTAAGCAGTGAATATGTAGCAAAATATGCAGTAGATAAATTATTCAAAGGAAAATTTTATATTGTGCCTGGTTGGAAAATAAAACTTGCCAGATTTGGAGCTAAAATAGCACCTAACAATTTGGTAGCAAAAATTTGTTATAATATGCAAAGAAGAAAAATATAAAAAATTCATACTTATTTAGGTATGAATTTTTTGCATTTCAATATAATAAAAGGAGGAGGAATTACAATGATAAAAGTAAAAGAACTGAGATATCCATTAGATGCATTAGAGCCTTATTATAACAAGGAAACACTAGATATACATTACAATATTTTATATAAAGGATATGTAGACAATACAAATAAAACGCAAGAAAAGTTAGAAAATGCAAGAAAAACAAATGATTTTGCAAGCATAAAATGTTTAGAAAAAGATTTGAGTTTTTTCGGTTCAGGAGTAATTTTGCATGAACTATTTTTTGACAATATGGGGCCAGCTGTTCCAACAAGTCCAGATAATGAATTAATGGAACAAATTATAAAAGACTTTGGAAGTTATGAAAAATTTAAAGAACAATTCATAGAAAGTAGCAAAGTTGTGGAAGCATCAGGCTGGAATTTGTTAGTTTGGGTGCCAGATTTTTGCAAATTAGAAATTTTACAATGTGAGAAACATCAAAATTTAACATTATGGGGATGCAAGCCATTATTAGTTTTAGATATGTGGGAACATTCATATTTTTTACAATATAAAACTAAGAGACCTGAATATATTAATGCTTTTTGGAATATAGTAAACTGGAATGAAGTAAATAAGCGTTTTAAAAATATAGTCATTTAACTTTAAGTTAGATGACTTTTTTGTTGTCAGAAATATGTCTAAGCAGTGGAAAAAATTAGAGCAAAAAATATTTAACGAGACTATTGACAAAAACATATAATAATGTTAGTATGAAAACATAAACATATGAACAATTATTCATATGAAGCAGCAAATGAAGAGATAAATAAACGGCAAATAAACAAAAGTAAAATAAAAAATATGAAGGGAGAAAAGATTTGGAAGACGGAATTGTAGATATAGAAAAAGTAAATAAAATAAAAAAAATCATGCCAAGTGATGACTTATTATTTGATATAGCAGAAGTATTCAAAGTATTTGGAGACACAACAAGAATGAAAATAATAAGTGCATTATTAGAGGCAGAACTATGTGTAGGAGATATAGCGGAAATAACAAACTCAACACAATCAGCAATATCACATCAATTAAGAGTGTTAAAACAAGCAAAATTAGTAAAGTTTAGAAAAGATGGAAAAATTGTCTATTATTCGCTAGATGATGAGCATGTTTCAGAAATGTACGAAATGGCGAAACGTCATATAGAAGAAAGTTATTCACATAAATAATGCTAAAAAAATACCCGGTCTCAAATTAGCATGCTAAAAAAAGGACCGACCCCAAATTAGCATGCGAAAAAAAGGACCGACCCCAAATTAGCATGCAAAAAAAAGGACCGACCCCAAATTAGCAGAAAGGATGAAAAAATATGAAGAAATATGAGTTTATATTAAAAGATTTGGATTGTGCAGCATGTGCAAACGAAATACAAGAAAAGCTAGCAAAAAATCCTGAATTACACAATGTAAACATAAATTTTGCAAAGCTAAAACTAACATATGAAACAGATACAGTAAGTGTAGAAGAAGTAAGAAAAGCTGTAAAAGAGCAAGAGCCAGAGGTTGAAATGATTTCGGCTGAGAAAATGAAAGAGATAGAAAATAAAAATGAGTCTAAAACGGGTACTCAAATTGCAAGATTACTAATAGGAATTATAATAGCAAGTATTGGCTTATATGCTAAATTACCTGATGCTGTTAGTACAATATTTATAATTTTAGGATATGTAATTTTATTGTACAGAACTGCAAAAAATGCATTCAAGATGTTATTTGCAAGCAAAAAAATAAATGAAAACTTTTTAATTACAATTTCATGTGTTGGAGCTTATTTAGTAGGTGAACATATGGAAGGTCTAATGGTAATTATTCTATATGAAATAGGAAAAATACTTGAGGAAAAATCAATTAGTAAAAGTAGAAAATCTATTAAAGATCTAATGGATATTAAACCTGAATATGCAAATTTAAAAACAGAAAATGATATTAAACAAGTTTCACCAGAAGAAGTAAAAATTGGAGATATTATTTTAGTAAAAGAAGGAGAAAAGGTTCCACTAGATGGAATTGTAACAAAAGGAACAGCAGAATTGAATACAGCTTCTTTAACAGGAGAAAGCAAACTAACACAAGTATCTGAAAATAAAAATGTGTTATCAGGAAGCATTGTAGTAGACGGAATGATAGAAGTAAAAGTTACTGAAGAATACAAAAATTCCACAGTAAGTAGAATTCTAGATTTAGTAGAAAATGCAACAGACAAAAAAGCAAAAACAGAAACATTTGTAAATAAGGCTTCATCAATTTATACACCAATAGTAATTGGATTAGCCGCAGTTGTAGCAATATTCTTGCCACTATTTACAGAAATTCCATACACAGGAAACAACGGAAGTATTTATAGAGCATTAATATTTTTAGTAATTTCATGCCCATGTTCAATTGCAATATCAGTACCACTTAGCTATTTTTCTGGAATAGGAAAATCTTCAAAAGAGGGAATTCTTATTAAAGGAAGTGACTACATAGATGCGATAAAAGATATAAAAGAAATTGTATTCGACAAAACAGGAACACTTACAAAAGGTGAATTTGAAATAACAAAAATAGATACATTTGAAAATTATAGTGAACAAGAAGTATTAAAATATGCAGCAATGGGAGAAAAATATTCAAACCATCCAATTGCAAAATCAATAATGAAAGCTAATAAAGAAGAAATAGCAGAAGTTCAAGACTTCAAAGAAATTGCAGGAAAAGGTCTAAGTTATCAATACAATGAAGAAAAAGTATTAGTAGGAAATTCAGTTTTAGTTGATGCAAATGATACAAATGAAGAAGGTGCAACTAAAATATATGTAAAAATTAATGACAAATTAGCAGGAATAATTTATTTAGGAGATACAGTAAAAGACGGTGTAATTGAAACAATAAAGGAATTAAAAACATTAGGAATTAAGACAAATATGTTTACAGGTGATAACAAACAAATTGCAGAAAAAACAGGAAAAGAAATTGGAATAGAAAATATAAAATCTGAAATGCTACCACAAGATAAATATAATGCATTTGAAGAAATTATAAATAAGAAAGATGAAAAAGCAAAAGTAGCATTTGTTGGAGATGGAATAAATGATTCACCAGTTCTAGCAAGAGCAGATGTAGGAATTTCAATGGGTGGAGTTGGTTCAGAATCAGCAATAGAAGCATCTGATGTAGTTATTATGACAGATAATGTTTCAAAAATTTTAAATGCTATAAAAATTTCTAAAAAGACTTGTGGAATTATAAGACAAAACTTGGTATTTGCAGTTACTGTTAAAGTTTTAATATTATTCCTTAGTACAATTGGTCTTAGTGGTATGTGGCAAGCAGTTTTTGCAGATGTTGGTGTTACAATTTTGACAATATTTAATACACTAAGAATTTTAAAATAAAAATATTCAAAACAGATAGCTGTTTTATTTTATGTAACAAGCATAAAAGCTTGAAAAATCCTTTAAATTCTGTTAAAATGTAAGCGAAGGAAGTGAAAGTATGCAAGAACAAATAGAAGCAATACTAAAATTTCATATGCCAAGATGGAATGAACTGCCAGATATAGATTTATATTTGGATCAAGTTGTAAACTACATAGAAAGATGTTTAGGGGCATATGCAGTAGAAAAAGAAGATAAAGTAATAACAAAAACAATGATAAACAACTATGTAAAACAAGGAGTAATGCCAGCACCAGAAAAGAAGAAATATAATAGAGCGCAAATCGCATATCTGTTGGTAATTTGTATATTAAAACAAGTGTACAGTATAAGTGATATAAAGAAGTTAATAGCATTAACAATTCAAAACTATGAAGTAGGAAAAGCATATAATAGATTTTGTGCAAATTTAGAGGTATCTATAAGACATGTATTTACAAAAAAAGAATTTCCTAAATGTGATAAAATGACAGAAGAGCAATATTTGTTAAAAAATGTAGTGCAATCATTTGCAAATAAATTGTATGTAGAAATTGAATTTTTAAATAAAAAGAGTGAATAATAAGAAAGTTCTCAATTAGCCATAAAAAAGCCATTTGAGAACTTTTTTGCGTGCAAAAACATAAAATAATAAAGAAAGGAATGTTGATATGGAGGATAATATAATAATTGAAGAAATTCAATTTACAGAAGAATTATATCAAAAAAACTTAGAAGAAAACGAATTTGCAGAAGATGATGCACATGGAATAGGAGAGGATGCAGATGGAAATAGTTAAAATGTTAGTACCAGAAAGCAAATATTCAATAAAATGTTCACATAGTATGAATCCAGAATTTATTATAATTCACAATACAGCAAATGATGCATCAGCAATGGCAGAAATATCATATATGATAGGAAATAATAAGAAAGTATCTTTTCACTGTGCAATAGATAACTATAGAATAGTACAGGGAGTGCCATTTGATAGAAATACTTGGAATTCAACTGATGGTGGTAACGGTACAGGAAATAGGAAAGGAATTGCACTTGAAATATGTTATTCAAAATCTGGTGGAGAAAGATTTGAAGAAGCGCAAAAGCTTGCTGCGGAATATACAGCATATTTATTGAAAAAATATAATTGGGGAATTGATAAGGTAAAAAAACATGAAGATTTCTATCCTGCAAAAGGTTGTCCTCATAGGACGCTAAGTGAAGGATGGCAAAACTTTTTAAATTTAGTCCAATCATATATGGTTGACAGACCAATAGATAATAATATAGAAAGTGGGAGTGATGAGCCTGTGAGAACTTATCAAAATGGTAGCACAAGTGAAAATGTTTATGCAGATACAGATTGTACAAAAAAGATAGGCAGCTTGAATCCGCGAGAAAAATGCGACTGCTTTGGAATTTTTAAGGATAGAGCGATGGTTAGATATGTTGTAAGTGGAAGTTCAAATTATAAAATTGGTTTTTGCAAATGGCTTGGTGGAGTAAAATAATTTTATTGCCAAAATGGTTATAGTATGTTAATATAGTTTTGAAGGTGAAAAAAATGTATTACACATATATGTTAAGATGTGCAGATAATTCAATTTACACAGGAATGACAAATGATTTAGAAAAAAGATTAGAAGAACATGTGAGCAAGAGCAAAAATGGAGCAAAATATACAAAATCACATGATGTTGTAAAATTGGAAACTGCATGGAAAAGTAAAGAAAAATCATTAGCATGTAAACTAGAATATCAAATAAAACAACTTTCAAAACAGCAAAAAGAAAGGTTAATAGAAGGAGAAAAATTATCAACTTTTTTGAAGGGGAAAGTTGATTGTAGAAGATATAGAAATTGTAAAAAGTGAGGGATGCATATGCAGTATTTTAAGAAATTAGTGGGAGATAGAATATATCTATCTCCAAAAGGAACTTCTGATGAAGAGGTAGAGAAATTTACGGAATGGATGAATGATTTTCAAGTAACAGATTATACAGGAAGAAGTGGGCAAATAATGACTTTTATAAATGAAAAGGAATATCTTGAAAAATCAGCCAGAGATACAGAAAACAGGTCGTTTGATATTGTGGAATCATCTAATAATAAGCTAATAGGAGTCATAGGTTTAGAACGATTCAATTGGATTAATAGAACTGCTGAACTAGGAATATTTATAGGAGACAAAGAATTTAGAAATAGTGGATATGGTACAGAAGCTATAAAACTCTTATTAGAATACGGATTTAAATATCTTAATTTACATACTATAAAACTAGAACTTCTTTGTATAAATAAAAGAGCTCATAAATGTTATTTAAAATGTGGTTTTAAAGATACTGGACGTGATAGAGATGCAGTGTTTATTGACGGAAAATATTATGACAAATTACATATGGACATAGTAGAAAATGAATTTGAAGGGGATTTTATTAGAAATAAAAATGTATAATACTGGAAAAATAAGGTATATAATATTTAAATCTAGAAGAGAAGGATATGAGATTAGGGCTGTTTCAGACTCTTGCAAGTTTAGAGACGAGATTTCTCAAACTCAAGATATAAGTACTTCTAGAAAATTTACATGAGTTAATGATTTGATATATGTTAATGTTCATGGAAGATTATGTTGTACGAAAACTTTAAATGGAGCTCTTAAAATTATTGAGTATAATGAAAAGTAAAATAATATTGATATATAATTTATCAAAATTATAATAGAAGGAATGAAAATATGAAGATTGGATTAATTTCTGACATACACGGAAATAAAAAAGCATTAGATGCTGTATTGGAACAATTAGAAAAAGAAAATATAGATAAGATAATATGTGCAGGAGATTTAATTGGCGGAGCACCTATGTCAGAAGAAGTAGTACAGAAAATAATAAGCTTAGGAGAAAAAGTAATTACAGTAAGAGGAAATCGTGAAAATTATATAATTGAAGGTATGCCCAAAATTGTTCATGATGAAAAAATGAAAATAAGTGATGAACAGTTACAGAGAAATGAATGGACAAAAAAAGAACTAAGTAGCTCTTCAATAGAATTTATATCAAAATTGCCAAAGGAAAGAATATGCGAGATAGAGGAAAATAAAATTTATATTGCTCATTATCCAATGAATGAGGATGGAAATTTTAGAAAGCATATAAAAAAAGCCAGTGTAGAAGAAAATGAAATAATGTTTAGTGGGATAGATGCTGATATATACATATATGGGCACACTCATAGAGCAGTCTATAATTTTAAGAACAATAAAACATATATAAATCCAGGAGCATTAGGATGTCCAGAAAAAACAAATAAGGCATCTTATGGAATATTGAATATTAACAAAAAGAAGGTAGAGTATAAGCAATTATATGCTGAATATAATGTCCAAGAAGTTATTGATTATATAGAGAAGATAAAATTTCCTGGATATAAAAGTGTTTTAAAACTATTCTATGGTAAATAATATAAAAATATGATACTATATTAATGTGAAAATTTTAGCACATATCCTTATTTTGACAACGTAGGAGCGAAAGCTTATTCTCAACAATGTAAAAAAATATTTAAAGGAGACTGATTATGAGCAAGAAAAAAATAGAATTATGTCCATCAAACAATAACTTTTATCTTGAAAAGGAAAATGTTATTATAACTGGACTAAAGAATGAAAATACATTTATTTATCAAAATAAATGTAAAGCCCAAGGATTACTTCCTTTTTACAGATTTCTCTCAAAAGAGGAATGTTCACAGGTCAAAATCAATTCAGTAGTAACAATTTATAGGTATTTTAATGCTTCTGGAAAAAGATTACTTGCTTATCACGTTAGGTATGAACATAGCACACAAAATTTTCAGTGCCATAATTAAAATAAAAAAAGCAGTAATTCTAAGAATTACTGCAAAATATGGTCAAGGCGAGTAGCCTTTTCCAAATACTATTTTCTTTGATATTTCAACCTTTTCAGGTAATAATTTTTAATTTGCGGAACATTTTTGCAGAACAATCAAACTTAAATATGCTTAAAATTCTGCAAAATTCCAATGAATTATCTTTTGTATTATAAAATGCTTTATGCAACATTTACTTGTGGTATTTCGACACCGAATATATTTTTATCAACAAGATATTGTATAGCATTATCAGTTTCAGATTCAATAAATGAGCCATCTACATCAACATAGTATTTCATAGTAACAGAAATATCTTTGTGACCTAGAATTTGTTTTAATACAACTGGTGCAATTTTAGCTTCGGCACATCTTGTTGCAAAAGTACCACGAAGCATATGTGTATGAACATCAGTCTTTTTTACTAATTTTCCTTTTTTATTTTCTTCTTCATAAATACCAATGTTTAATTTTAATGCAATTCTTTTTAAACAACTATTTATTGAATTTTCTAAATGCATTGTGCCATCTTGTTTGCAAAACAAAAGGTTATTTTTATTTTTTACTTTATGTTCTAAAGCTTTTTCCATTATCTGCCTACTAATATTATTCATTGTTAAAGTTCGCCTACCATTATCTGTTTTTGTTGTATCTCCAATTATGATATTACCTTTATCATCTTTGGTTTGAGTTCTTCTTATTTCTACTTTGTTTTCAGATAATATAATATCTTTCTTGTAATCTAAAACTAAAGTTTCTCCAATTCTCATTCCTGTTGTTAATAACCATAAAAGTAGATATTTATAAGAACATTCTTCATAACTAATATTCATTAAATATTCAACTAATTTTTTTTCTTCATCAATTGTTAAAGATTTTCTTTTATGTGATACATATTCGCTTTTAGGCTTAATAACTCTTTTGTATCCTGTCATAAAATTTTCTTCTATTATTTTTTGATATTCAGCTTCGCCAAATCCCATACATAACAATTCATAGTTTTGTTTTATTGTTGATTCAGAATATTTTGATAGACTTGATAAATAATTTACAACTTCATCTCTCATAACTTTAGAAATCGCTTTATTTGCAAATGGTGCTTTAGATATTTTCTTTAATGTGTCCATTTTTCTTTTATAAGTAGATTGATCAATTTTTTTTAGCTTATATGATTCGTTAATACAAGTTGTTATAAGTTCTACAAGTGTTTTATTACTTTTTGTAATTATTCTCGGTCCACCGTTCTTGTCCATATCCAACTTATATTGCAGAGCATCTGCTAAAGCTTTTTCTTCAGTTTCTGCACCAAATGTTTTTCTTATTGTTTTCCCTGTGGTTGTATCTCTACCTATAGTTAATAATGCTTTACAGCTTTTAGAAACATAGCATTTGTCACAATTTTTGCATAATTCATATTCTTTTTCTTTGTCAATGTACTTACTTTTTTTGTATTTTTGTATTAATTTCGCAATTAGCACATATATCTTTTTCATTTTTATTTTTCGGTTTTCTTGAAATATATGTACCTACAGTAATTCCCTTAAATTCCATATAATTGTACTCTCCTTTTTGTTTAAATTTAAGGAAAACTATTGCTATATTTGGATTTTATGTTATAATTATAGCAGTTAAGGAAACTTATAGCAATAGTTTTCTTTCAGTTTAGAATTTTTGAAGGTTTAAATGTCGCATATTTAAATCTTCTTGTTTTTTATATATTTGTATTTTGCTGAAATTTAAAATAATCCTTAAAAGCTTCTTCCATAACTAACCATGATTTTCCTATTTTCTTTCCTGGAAAGTCTTTTTTATTAAATAGGTCTAAACAAGTTTTATTGCCGATTTGTAAAGCTTTTTTTATATCTTTTGTTTCTAAAAATGTTATACCATTTAATGTTTTCATATATATTTGTCCTCCTTGTGATTAATTTTTTAATGATAGATTTATCATAATTATTTATCGTTTGTCTTTTTGTATTTTGTCTTACATTGGAATTACACCAGTCCGATTCTATCCGACTTGCTCTCATTACGTGCGACGGATCATCAGTCGATTACTCTGATTTCAACGCTCAAGTTGTGACTAAGCAAAAGTTTCATTAATTGTTTGTAAATGAAAATATGATGTTCCTTAAATCTAGAACATATTTGTCAAAGTACTAAAAAGTTACTATTTCTATTGACTTATTATAAAAAATATTCTATAATACTAGTGAGAAATATAACGAACTACTTTAAATACATCTACATTATAGAAGATGTTTTATAAAATGTCAACAGATTTTCAAAAATATTTTATATTTCTAACAGAGAGGGATAGAATTGGTATGAATATATTTAATATAAATGTTCCAAAAGACGAGATTTCAATGATATTTGATCCATATGGTGATATTGAAAATTATAGCACCTCACTATATTTGCATAAATCTAAAATAGCATTAGATGATGAAAAAGATAAATTTTCAGCTCATGTTGAAATTGATTTATCTCGTAATGAACGTTATGATAAATTAGTTAAACAAATGGTTAATCGTGATTATGGTACGTTTCTAACCACTATGTTAAATGCTGATTTTTCATCATCTGAAAAAGCTTATTATAGTTTTTTTGCTTATTATGGAATAGAAGGAACTCACTCAATTTCATTACTTAATGAAACGAATCCGACCTTATATGCAACAAGATATATATCTACAAAACAATTTTTAAGTTATTATGATAAAACATACTCATTGATAAAAGAAAAATATATAGATTTTCAGTTTAAATTAAAAAAGATTGTTGATTATGTATATAACTTGAATGATTTTCAAGAAGGAAAAATTTCTGATAAATATGCAAAGTTAATGTCGATTTCTCGTATTCTAGAAATAACAGAGTATACATCATTTATACGATTGGCTCATTATTCTTATGGAAAAATAAACGAAGATAATTCAAACAATATAAAATATATTGATAAAATTACAACTCAAATTGCTAACAAAGAATCAAATATTGGTGTTATGAAACATTATTCAAGCAAATCGCATCTTGCTTTGGCATATATGGCTTTAACTGATTTAGTAATGTATGGAAAAAGAAATTTGAGTATTTGTCAAAATTGTGGAAGATATTATTTACAATATTCTGGAAAAGAAGTGTATTGTGATTTGCCAAATCAAGATGGAAGTCCATCATGTAAAACATTTGCTTCTCGTAAGGTTTATGCAGATAAAGTTACAGAAGATGCTGCAGAACTTACATATAAAAGAGAATACCAAAGAAGAATAACTAAAGTCTATCGTGCTCCTGATGATGATAAAAAAGATTCTTTACAAAAAGAATATTCTGAATGGAGAGTTGCAGCAAGAGAACAATTGCTTCGTTATAGAAATGGAGAAATATCTGGTACAGAATTTTGTGATTGGATAGAAAAACATAAATAAAAATTAACCTAATTACCGCCATAGGTATATAGTTATGGTGGCGATTAGGTTAATTTTATATCAACTTGACCGTATTTCAGGTCTAAATGACTTCTTGCAACGCTCAGCGTTTACACGGGTTAGGAATTACTTTAATAAATTATTTCATACCTATGTTTAATATTATAACTCATAAATTGTATTTTGCATATAAAATTATCTAAAATTATTGTTTTTTGAAGAGTTTTAGAGTATAATGCTTTTATCCTTTTCAAAGGAAATCTTTGAGGAAGGAGGTGTTATTCGAATGACCTCATTTGAATTAATCTGGCGTCTTATAGTATTACTATTAAGTACATACGAAGACAAACAACCAGATGACAACAAAGACTAGAAATAGTCAATGAAGTGAAGAACTACCACTCTTCACTTCTATTTTTTTGCAAAAAAATAGAACTAAATGCTACCACACATCTAGTTCGTGCTATTCAATGACCTCATTTGAATAACTTAAGTTAACTATAGTATACTACTTTTTCTAGTATATGTCAAATAATTTTTGAATATTCACAAAAATTATATATGATTCATTTATGATAATGTCTTAATAAATCATTTAGGAAAATGTCTTAATTT
>ENA-ORPH01000388-ORPH01000388.1-human-gut-metagenome-genome-assembly--contig:-NODE-388-length-49377-cov-4.760675_pt1 | contig 49377 bp, 40 predicted proteins | sample MGYA00242142_ERZ509074 | MGnify/ENA primary metagenome ERZ509074 (study PRJEB26280, sample SAMEA2338724) | human gut metagenome | biome: human gut; feature: human-associated habitat; material: faeces...
TGATGGACGCCGGATACCCGTTGCCTTTAATTCAGCAGATATCCGGACATTCGTCGGTCAGTACCTTATCCGGTTACTACCGGTCAAATCCGAAAAACATTATTCAAGCGTTACAGTCGATTGGGTGATTCATGAGCTTGCTAATTTTAAAAGCTCTTCTCCAATATAGCTTTCTCTTTACAGGTATAACCGAAAAACTTATGCATAATTATAAGTTTTGCGGTTATAACCGCAAAACAAGTTATTTTTCTGCTGTTTATCAGGTTGTAGTCTATTTTCAATGCATTGATGAGATCTCAGTTATTCAAAATTTTCGAATAGCTTCTTCCGATGGTAAAACCAAAAAAGTGCAGAACAGACAGGCTGATATGAGGACGATTTCATTCTTATTGACCAGATACCTTTTGCCTCTCTGTCCTGCGGCGTTAATCAAAAAAGATCATTCAGAATTTTCCGACAAAATGCTTAGAGTGTAAGTCACATTACCAAGTGTAATTGTCATTGGCTCAGTCGCTTCACTCATCATTTCTTTATGTCGTTTTAAAAAGTCTGTTAGGCACTCTTTCAAAGTTTTAGGTGAGGAATCCTCACGTTTGTTTTTCGTTTGTCCTTTTTTATATTCGTCAGCCAATTTTTGAACAGAAGTCGCTTTCTGTTTTTCTTCTTCCGGTAATTCGTTATACCGCATATAGGCGTTATAATACGTCATCCTGAACTGAGCAAAGTTGTTTTCCCAAATATCATAGCCTGCTTTGTGGCAGACAAGTGTTAACAATATTTTGAAGGTGTCGTTATAACGGAATCGACGCTTATTCTTAAAACGTTCCTGATAAATCGCATTAAGACATTCTTTTATGTAATCAGTAAAATTGGTGTTTTCGGAAGTTTTTTCTTCCTCAATAACATTGTTAATCGAGCGCAATAAATCAATGCCGACTTTTCTGGTTTGTTTGGCAACATCCGAGATACGATCAATCGTTTCATCGAAAGAGGAAGATGTTTTATTATTAATTTCGGTCATCATTATTCTCCAATCAGCCACTTAGGCACAAAGATTAATTTTTATATTGTTAGGAAAGTTTTTTGTTCTGTCCTAATGTGCATCATTGTAAAATAAGGTAAGTCGTAATCTGTCCCCTGTTGGGTAACATTTTCAAAAAGGGATAAAAAATGTCAGATGAACCTAAAAAAAGATATTCCCGTAAACGTGAACAAAGAAAAATTAAGTTCGATATTCTAAGAGCTTTTGCACAGAAGCGAGAGGTGATCTATTTTGTTCCACATAGACATAGAGAACGTTCCAACGCGCTACGGTTTTTAACTTTAGATGGAATAAAGAAGTTAGATAAATTTTCTGCTAAAGACTACGAAAATAAACAGTATCTTAACGCACTAAAAAAAGCGATAATTAATTCTTATGAAAGAAGTGAAACCTTTTTCGAGACTCTTATGAGATTCAAAAAGAAAAAAGGAATAAAGAAAGATTCAGATTTATATAAAAGCGCGAATGTTTTAAGAAAAACGTTTCACTTAATTAAAAGCAATCCGTTTTATTGCCCGTCAAAACAAACAATTATGGCTTTTGTCGTTGCCTTGCGATTAGACGAAGAAGATGCTCGTGCGCTCTTTTCTTCTGCGGGTATAGCACTCTGCTCCTATCGAGCAGATGATACACTTTATGATTACTTAATCAGATCCGGCATCTTGAAACGCAAAGAAGTAGATGTAACGTTTATAAATGAGTTGCTTGATGAATTGCAATTACCTCTCATCGGATCAGGATTAAAAGAAGAGAAAATGAAAAAGACATCTAAAGATAAGCATAACACTATGGGTGCACGTATTCGAAAATAATTTCATAAATATTACATTAAAGTATAAAATAGAAACATGAGGAATACTCATGTTTCTATAACATTAGAATAAAAAATCATTATTTTTCAAACAATTAGTAAATTTAGTTTTTATTTATATTTTATTGACTTTTTATTATTACTGACTTATGCTTTAAGTATAAGGCTGATTTATTGCCTTATTATCCTTTATTTGGTCGACTTTAATAGGTTTCGCAGACTTAAACTGAATTCCAAACCTACCTTATTCAGAGGTGGGTGTTTTTATTTCTCCTGTCTTTGAATGAAGCAAATTTATTCAACTTCTTATTTAGGAGAAAATAAAATGGCTAAAATACAGTGGTGGCCAGAAACACCGAAAGAATGTTCGGAACGTAACGCTCAGATAGTTGATGCATTGATCGACGACCCCAAATGGCACGATAGGGCTAACAAAATCAGAGAATGCGATAAATATGATCCCTGTGGGGATGTGTTATGCAGCCTATGTCGTAGAAATATCAGAACTTCTTTTGTATCATTCATTCAAGCATCAATGGATGCCGATGAACTATACAAAGTCGATCTGATCGAACCTGTTAATTCCGAATATGGAACGACGGATGTCAAGACTTTGAACAACCGATTGCGGCAACGAGTCAATCGTGCTTTTCCCGATGTTGATATTAAAATTATCGGATCCTACGACATTTGTCTGAATGAAGACAGTACAGGCGAATTTGATACATTTTGGAGTCCGCATTGGCATCTGATAGTATCTGCACCGGGACTTACCCGACAAGAAATCCATAAGCGTTTCGCCATCTATTATTATACAACTAATGAGATATCTCGTCCGGTAAAGGTTACTTCAGTTCGTAAGGGAGAAGAGGATAAGGCTTTTTCATACTGTTATCCTGCATATTTCCCAAGAAGAACCCGATATCTTCATCCTGAAACAGTAGCAAGAAATGCTTACCATACATCTGCAGAATACAGATTAAAAACAAATCAAATCAGAGAACTTGCCGGTATTTTTTCCGATACTGCAGGGTACGATTTGCTGTTTTTATACGGTATAAATCGAAAATTTAACGTGAAAAAAAAGTATTTTTAGAAAAGGAAATTTATTATGAAAACTATTAAGAAAAAGGCAAACGAAGCCTCTAAGTCGTTAAAAGTTAAAAAAGTAGGTGCAACACAGCACTTGAAATCAGGGCGTAAAAAACGCAAAAATGATATTTTTTCATCGTGTCATCGTACCACAGAAGGTACGGCAGTAGCGACTTGCAAAAATGAACAAGAAAAGTATTTCGTGATGCTTCAGTTCACAACAGTTTCCGGAAGCTTAAAAAGAATATGTGTGCCGATGGATATTGCATTGGAAAGAAATAAACTTAAGTCATTTCTTTCAAATGAAGGTTTCCCGCTTTTTATGATTGACGAGGAAATAAAAGAAATACATGACTTATTAAAAGTTGCATCCCCTCCCTATCATTTGTTCCAGACAAATGGGTATCATCCGGTTAACGGAAAGACCAGCTTTGTTTTAGGAAGTCGCATCATTCCATCAAACGCCGCTTTTGTTGCAAACAATGAATCAGAGTGGTGTACGGCATCCGGAAAGTCTGAAGGGCAAAAAGAGCTATTGAAAAATTTAGCAGGAAGTCCTCCGGCTCTTTTGGCTGTCGGAATGGCATTCCTTGCTCCATTAATCAGCATTTTAGGTGTTGATAGCTTCGGGCTTTTGTTTTTTGGTCGATCAAGTTCAGGGAAGTCCAAACTACTGTATCTGGCGACGTCCATCTATGGACATCGCGAAAAGCTTCCTACATGGTATGCCACGGATAATGCTTTACAGGAGGAAGCTGAGCGTAACAATGATTTGTTCACCATTTTAGATGAAGGGCGTACATGCGAATCTGATTTCAAACAGGTTGCCAAACGCATTAGCCGCCTTTCCTACACATTAACAAGCGGCGTATCTAAACGCAGATCAAAAACGTATATCGAGCTAGACCGGCAAAATAAAAATTGGAATTCTTTGTTCTTATGTACAAACGAGCATTCTTTGCGAGAACTTTCTTTGGCTTCCGAGACTAAACGGGATGCTGGCGAAACACTGCGTATGATCGATATTCCTGTTGATTATGGGGACACACCCGAGGGCGGCAGAAAAGGTATCTTTAAAGACCTTCCTGCCGGTCAACAGAGCGGCGCAAGGCTAATTAAAAAATTGGAGAAAAGCGTTTCTGTTGATTATGGCTATTTGGGATTGCATTACCTGCGACTGCTGATTTCTCTGATTAATAAAGGGGAAAAAGAGCTGCTGAAACAACGTTTAGAGAGGTATATTCAATTTTTCTTAGCCGAAGAACATATAAGAGGAAAAGGCGGCTATGCCGAACGTCTGGCTCTGCGATTTGGGTTAATCTATGCAGCGTTAATATTTGCCGCTGAGAATGGTTTTGTTCCTTGGAATAATTCCAAAATCTTTGCATCGGTGAATGAAATGTATCATCGGACGTTGGATTATGCAGCCAACCCGCGAGATTTGGTCAAATTAGGCATGCAATCTTTGACGGCTTGTCTTGAAAACAAACGAATTTTTGCCATTCAACAGGATACGACCTTACAAGAGATTCAAAACGCATATGACGAAGGAATGATTCTTAAAAGTAAAGGAACTTTGCTTCTGCCATCTAAAAAGTTGACGAAATTTTTCGGGTCAGAAGCGAAGGCTCAAGGGGCTTTAACGGCATTGGCAGATTGCATCTTAAATGAAAAAAAGCCGGACGGTTGGTCAGCAGTAAGAATTTTACCTGCCAATGAAAAATCGAAAGGATTCCGTAAACGCTGTGTCGTGCTTAGCCAAGCTAAGCTGTTGGAGCGATTAGGATTAGCCTAAAACTAAAGGGCCCCCTGCATAGGGGGCTTTTTATCGTTTCAACCGATTAAAAGAATGTGCTTTAATCTGAGTAAGCTTCCCTACACATACAAATGGCTTAAATCCAGACCGTCATACCGGACTTTTTCAATCATTGTCTTCTCAAGGACTTTCATACTGATCGTCCCGTAATGGTCAGCCAAGGTTTTTCTCATTTTGGAACTGCGACAACACCAATCATAAAGTGTGTAAAATTGTTAAAAGGTCTTGAAAAACCTTAATGAAAATGAGAAATTTTAAATATGTATTCCCTTAATTTAGATGGAATAGAATATGATTCCCGAACGCATACTTTTATTTCACTTTACCGCTTTGAAGAATTTACCGTTCATTCTTCAAGCGGGTGGCCTAAAATCAAAGAATAGCTTAAAAAGAGAGGCTGTTCGTTCAGTTAATATCGCTTATAACCACATTCAAGATCGCCGCGCAAGGACACTTGTGCCACAAACGGGATTATCGTTACATGATTATGTCCCATTTATGTTTGCTCCTCGCTCACCGATGCTTTATGCCATTATCAACGGGCAGGTTTTAGAAGCTGAGGAAACAAATCAAAATGAAATCATTTATTTCGTTACAGATGTTGCAGACATAGCTGATAAAGTTGATTTTGTTTTTACGGATCATCAAGCAGTTTGTTCCTACGCTTCGTTTTATAATGAGTTAAAAGATTTAGATAAAATAGATTGGCCTCTTTTCTTTGAAGAACCTAAAATGGGTGGGTATTGTCAATTCTTTTATAACAAAACGATTGAAGACAGATATTGTAAAAGAAGAGAAAGCCGAGAGGCTGAATTTTTAATCAAAGAGTTTATGCCATTAGCTTTGATCAGAGGTATTGCGGTCAGAACCAAAGAAGCCCAAAATAAGGTTGAAACCCTCTTCAAAAACAGTCATATTAACTTAAATGTTTCCGTTTGTCCCGCTTGGTATTTTTAATGATACATTACGAACACGATAAAGACATTTTTGATTTTCACGTTGATGCGCTGGTCAACACGGTGAACTGTGTCGGCGTAATGGGAAAAGGTTTGGCTTTACAGTTCAAACAAAGATTTCCTCAAAATTTTAAAACATATAAAAAAGAATGCGATGCCTCTAATGTGAAAATCGGGCAAATGCTTATTCACGATAACGGCTTTATCGAAACGCCTCGATTTATCATTAATTTCCCGACTAAGCAGCATTGGCGTTCTGCTTCTAAAATCGAATATATTGAAGCAGGTTTAAAAGATCTGAAAGAATGCATTAAAAAGAATGGCATTAAGTCTATTGTCATTCCTCCTTTAGGTTGCGGAAATGGAGGATTGAATTGGAAAGATGTTCGTTCTTTAATTGAGGAGACTTTCTCTGCTGAAGACATAGATCTCTATATTTTGGAACCAACCAATAAATTTACAGAATTAAAGACGAAGGAAGATGTCGATTTAACTCCATTTAGAGCTGTTTTTTTAAAAACAGTTCAAATCTATAACAATGGCTTATCTTCTTTAGGAAATATCGAGATTCAAAAGGTCGTTTATTTCATAAACTTATTTATGAATAACACTCGCCTTCATTTTATAAAACATACCTACGGCCCTTATTGCAGAAATTTACATAATTCTATTGATTTGTTGGCTCATAAATTTCTTGCCGGCCTAAAAGACGGCACTGAAAACAATCAAATTTCTTTACGCCCTGGAGCTGAAAAAGAAATTGACGCTTATATTGCTGATAAACCAGAATTAAAAGACATTTTGAGCAAAGTTCAGTCTTTAATAGAGGGATATGAAAGTCCCTTTGGAATGGAGCTTCTTGCAACGGTTCATTTTGTCGTTGCTCAGGAAAACACCTCAAACTTAGACGATGTTATTGAACACGTTCACGCATGGAATGCCCGTAAAAAGAATTTAATGAAGCCTGAGTATATTGCACGCGCCTTTAACCGATTAAAAGAATGTGCTTTAATCTAACCAAGCTTCCCTACACATACAAATGGCTTAAATCCAGACCGTCATACCGGACTTTTTCAATCATTGTCTTCTCAAGGACTTTCATGCTGATCGTCCCGTAATGGTCAGCCAAAGAAGAACCGCGTTCCCAACCGCCTAAGCGCAGAACGTGCTCATTGCTTGCATCGTTATTGCGCAACTCGGTACGAAACGTGTGTCGAAAACTGTGAAACACATGACCTTTCCCCATTCGGTCTTTCGCTTTTAATGTCCGGTTGACGGTTTCTAAAAAACGACCGAACCAACGGGACATCTCGTCCGAATAGGCTCCTCGGGCATTAGGTTTCAGTTCCGGAAACAGTCGCTTTTCCCTTCTCATTTGCCGAACATAATCCAAAAAGCCCATCTTTATCAGCTCGGGGTGAACGGGGATTTCGCGAATGCCGGCTTTTGTCTTAACGTGTTTGTCGCCTTCATCGTTAATGCTGATAACCCAAACACCCTCCGTTTGATGAATGTCTGACGGCAACAACTGGCACAGCTCGTTACATCTGGCTCCGGTAAACAATCCTAACAACGGCACCCAAAATCGTGCGCGGCGGGGGTGAGCTTCTCCGACAATGTTATATCCCGATTTATCGTCGCGACACCCCGTATATATCGGCGCGTGAAAAATTGCGTTTAATTGATTTAACGTAAAGGGAAGACGTTTAACGCCTTCGTCATCGTTTTTCGCAACCGGCACGTCAACGCAATCAAACGGGTTTTCCTGCAAGTACTTGAAACGCACTGCCCAAGACAACAGTTTTTTCACAATGCTGATATATTCCCCCAATGTCTTGGAAGAAATGCGTTTTGAGGGGTGTTTCCGCCCCTCTGCTATGTCGTGAAATACGTTGTAGTTTCCTTGATGTGTCCGCGCAAAGCCTTTGGTGATAAAGGGGATTTCCGCCACCGCTTTTTGCAGGTCGTCACTGGTAAGCGTGCGAATGGTCTTTTCTTTTCCGAGCAGCTCTTGCCAAACGCGAGTTTTGGCTAAGATGCGCTCCTGTGAATCCTTTGTCGCATTTTTGCGGGATTCCAGGTTGTTATACGTTTCCGCCAACTGAACCAATGTCAGATCGGGTTTGAGCGGCTTAGCCGTTGTTGTCGTTATTCCTGATGCATAAGATCCGAACGTAATCGCCGCCGGAACACCGCTTAACAGACGTTCGGGGAAATTTTGGGTCTCCCCGGCGGCCATTTTAGCCATAAAAGAACAAAACTGCAAAACGGCACGCATAAAAGCTTCAAACAAAATATCGGCAGTTTCTTCCGAAGGAAACGGGTAGCCGTTGCGCAACAAAAACAAGCTGACCGTTTTTTCCATATCCGAATAATCCGCCAAAGAATATTTCGAACGCAACATGGCAAACTGTTGCATATAAGGTTCGGAAGTCAGCACCTTACCCGCTTGTTTGGCTTTTTCCTCATTGATGGCATTTAACAGCCATTCATAAGCGAAGGTTTCTGCCTGTTGCCTGTCAAAGTCCAAAGTATTGTCGTCTTTGTTGTAGCCCATTTTTTCACGTTTTTGATGTTTGCTTAACTCTTGATTTAAGATTTTCGATGCTACCACAATATAACGTTGTTGAGCTATTTTTTTGTCTGTCGTTCGCAAAGAAATCCAGACCTGTTTTTTACCGGAAGGGTGGCAGGCGTTTCGGGAAACGCGCAGTATGGCATAATAAGAATAACCGCGATTGTACAATGTCATGACAACCGCCCGTGCTAACAAGGTTTGTTAGCAGTTTTGTTAGCACTGCTAACATTTCCCCGAGCACAAAAAAGCCAAGTTCGTTTATTTTCAACGACTTGGCTCTCAGAGTGGCTGGGGAACCTGGACTCGAACCAAGACTAACGGAGTCAGAGTCCGCTGTTCTACCATTAAACTATTCCCCAATGAATAATTTATGATTTATATAACCCTTCACGCTTTTTTTGACAAGAGTTTTTTTGAATTTTTTTATTATGCGATCAGGCCGTGTACGCCGTCTATAATAAACTGTGACGCCATCGCGCCTAAAATAATGCCGAGCAGTTTGGAAATAACCGTGTTGATCGTCTGGCCGAACAGGCGGGCAAAGTGATTCGACAGTCTGAATAAAAAATAGGTAATTAAGCAAACGGCAATCAGCGATCCGATAACATACGCCTGTTGGCTGATGTTACCATGTCTTTCGGACATCAAAAGTATAATCGAAGCAATTGAGCCGGGGCCCGCGATTAAAGGAACCGCCAAAGGAAAAACGGATACGTCGTTTTCATACGGGTGATCAGAAGCTTCTTCAGCCGCTTTTTCTTTTTGTTCGTCAATAAAAATCATTTGCAGAGCGACAATAAACAGCATAATTCCGCCCGCAATACGAAACGCCGGTATCGATATCCCCAGCAGATTTAAAAAAGCTTCGCCGGCATAAGCGAAAAAAAACATAACGGAAAAGCCGATCAAAACAGATCGTTTGGCCATTAATAACCGATATCCCGGACGCGGGCTTTCCGTCAGGCTCATGAAAATCGGCATGTTGCCGATCGGATCCATAGTGACAAACAGCATCGTAAACGACGGAAGGAACAAATCAAAAAATGCTGTCATGTTTAAGACCTTTTTTTTAAACTTTTTAACAGGATAGCATAAATAAAACAGAAAATAAAAGAGGGGAAAAAAGATTTTGTTTAATCATACGACGGTTTCATATATGTTATTGCCAGTTGTTTGTTGAATGAAGGTTTTAAATGACGGATTTATCTCATATTCGCAATTTTTCCATTGTGGCTCATATTGACCACGGCAAATCGACTTTGGCCGACCGCCTGATCCAAAGATGCGGCGGGTTGACCGAACGCGAGATGCGCGATCAGATATTGGATTCCATGGATCTGGAACGCGAACGCGGGATTACGATTAAAGCGCAGACGGTCCGGCTGAACTATAAAGCCAAAGACGGGCGGGAATATCAGCTGAACCTGATTGACACGCCGGGGCATGTCGATTTTACGTATGAAGTCAGCCGGTCTTTGGCCGCTTGCGAAGGTTCTTTACTGGTCGTTGACGCTTCACAGGGGGTGGAAGCGCAGACTTTGGCAAACGTCTATAAAGCTTTGGACGCGAATCACGAATTGGTGACCGTTATCAACAAAATTGATCTGCCGGCGGCGCACCCGGAAGAAGTTAAAGCGCAAATTGAAGATGTGATCGGTATTGATACGTCAAATGCGGTTGAAACTTCCGCTAAAACAGGCGTTGGTATTGATGATGTTTTGGAAAGCATTGTTACACAGTTGCCCGCGCCGCAGGGTGATGCGGAAGCGCCGTTGAAAGCGATGCTAGTCGATTCCTGGTACGATCCGTATCTGGGGGTTATTATTCTGGTGAGAGTCAAAGACGGCGTTTTGAAAAAAGGCATGAAAATCAGAATGATGGCAAACGGCACGACGCATGAAGTCGAACGAGTCGGCATCTTTACGCCTAAAATGAAAGATATCGGGCAGCTGACTGCCGGAGAGCTGGGATTTATCACCGCCGGCATTAAAACGGTCGGCGATACCAAAGTCGGCGATACGATTACGGACGACAAGCGCCCCGCGGCAGAGGCTCTGCCCGGCTTCAAACCCAGTGTGCCTGTCGTATTTTGTTCGATGTTCCCTCTGGATACCAGTTATTACGAAAATCTGCGCGACGCTTTGGGCAAGCTGCAGCTGAACGACGCCAGTTTTGAATTTACGCCGGAAAAATCTGCGGCGTTGGGCCAGGGATTCAGGTGTGGTTTTCTGGGACTTTTGCATATGGAAATCATTGAAGAGCGTTTGGAACGCGAATTCGGGCTTGATTTGATTACAACGGCGCCAAGCGTTGTTTACAAAATGCATATGACGGACGGAACGTTAAAAGAATTGCATAATCCGGCGGATTTCCCGGAAGTGACGAAAATCGATTCGATTGAAGAACCCTGGGTCAACGCGTCCATTTTGGTGCCCGATGAGTATCTGGGCTCTGTTTTGCAGCTGTGTACGGAACGCCGCGGCGTGCAAAAAGATCTGACTTATGTCGGATCGCGGGCGATGTTGGTTTATGACCTGCCATTAAATGAAATCGTGTTTGATTTTTATGACCGTTTAAAATCAATTACGCGCGGTTATGCCAGTTTTGATTACGAAGTCGCCGGCTATCAGACGGGAGATCTGGTAAAAGTAACGATTTTGGTAAACGGAGAAACCGTTGACGCTTTGTCGTTTTTAGCGCACCGGTCTGACGCGGAACGTCGCGGCCGGCAGATTTGCGAGCGGTTAAAGGTTTTAATTCCGCGTCATCAATTTAAGATTCCCATTCAGGCGGCAATCGGCGGAAAAATTATTGCGCGCGAGGATATCGCGGCTTTCCGCAAGGACGTTACGTCAAAATGCTATGGCGGCGATATTACCAGAAAGCGCAAGCTGCTGGAAAAGCAGAAAGAGGGCAAGAAAAAGATGCGGCAGTTCGGTAAAGTCGAAATTCCGCAGTCAGCCTTTATTTCCGCGTTAAGAATCGGGGACGAATAAATTATTTTACCGAAAAGGAGTTTTTATATTTCTTTTTGCGGCACAGGAAAATCAGAACCAGACCGGTCAATCCGATGCTGGCCCAGGCCGGCCAGAGCAGCAACCGTCCGGTAAACGTATCCGCGGTCTGCGGAGAAATTCCGGTAATAATGGTCAGAACGTCAGAGGTCGCCAGACTGATATATTCGCCGGTACTGAGGGCGGCGACGGCTTCGGCTGAAGCGGTGAATACAGCCAGTAAAAGAAAGATCCACCCCAAAAGACGTCCCAAAAACATGTTTAACCTTCTGTTTTGTTTTTTTCTTTATTCAAGATAAAAAGAATATTTTTAAAAAAGATTAAAAATACAAGGAAAAAATGAACTATCAGAAGAAAAAATAAAAAAAATGTTGTTTTTTAGCAGTGAATGGGGTATTTGTACCCCTATCCGATTAAGGAGAGATGTCCGAGAGGCCGAAGGAGCTTGATTGGAAATCAAGTATAGGTGTCAAAGCCTATCAAGGGTTCGAATCCCTTTCTCTCCGCCATTTAAAAGCGCCGATAAGGCGCTTTTTTTATGGCAAGGGAGAAAGAGGAGAAGAAGCCTTGATAAAAAGGAGGTGCTCACCCAATGTTCAAGGATAGAGATAATCATAAACAGTTTTCGTCCTAATCCGGACATTTTGAACAAATGATCACATTTTCGGATTTTATTTTCTTTAGCGGTTTGCCGAACTTGCATTTCACAGGCGATTCCGGCTTTTTACGGCATTCAATTATAATTGTCCTTAAAGATTTTTATAGTTTTCCTTTTTCTCCGTTTACAATCTCAAAGGCATAATTTAACGTGATAAACATACTAACAAAACTGCTAATATTTTTTATAAAAAGGGAAAAACATCTTGTTAAAAATCCCAGAAATCCGTCATTTAATATCATCAAAAAATCAAAATCATCCCTCCGAGTCCCCCAGCCATAGTTAACAGCTCCCACTCCGGGGGACTGTTTTTCTTTTAAGCATCAAGCGCCCAACTGAGTTCAAATGTTGTAAATTTTAAAATTGCATTTTGGGAGAATTTTCCGAACTCGTTTACTTATACTTCTTTATTTTTTAAATTTTATTGAAAATTTAATCACTCGTTTATATCAATAATACGGCGAGAGGCGCTGATAGGAATTAAGAATATTAAAAAATTTTTTGGTTGTTGTCAGAGAGGAAAACATATCCCGGGCGGCTGAGGTTTTGCATATTGCTCAACCGGCGCTCAGCAGGCAAATGTCTCAACTCGAAGAAGAACTTGGTACGCAGCTCTTTATTCGAGGCAAACGCCTTGTTTTAACAGATGCCGGTATTATGCTGCGACAGCGCGCCGAAGAAGTAACATCTCTGATAGCGAAAATTAAAAATGAATTTGAAGAACAAACCGAAACCGGTGGAATCATTTCCATCGGCGGCGGCGGTCTGACGGCATTACAGTCTTTAACTCCTATTTTTGACAGCTTTCGCCGTAAATATCCCAAAGTGCAATATCATTTTTATACGAACAGCGCCGATTATATCAAAGAAAAGCTGGAACAGGGTTTGCTTGATTTTGGGGTATTGCTTGAACCGACAGATGTTAGCAAATTTGACTATCTTCGCATGCCGGTAAAGGAAAAATGGGGGCTTTTGTTTCAGGCGAAAAGCCCGCTTGCCGCTAAAAGAAACATTACCAAAGAAGATCTGGCATCTCTTCCGCTTATCGTGTCAGACCGTTCCGCTATTCAAAAAGAATTGGAAAGTTGGCTTGGAAAAGAATTGTCAAAGCTTGATGTTTTCGGAACCTACAATATCATTACTCATGTTGCCGCCGTCGTCGACAGCGGCGCCGTCGGGTGGTTTACCGCTCTGAAAAGCGAAAAAAATCAAAGCAATCGCCGCTTACGAACCCGGCGGCAGCTTTCCGTTTGTTAAAGAAGAAAACCCAACCGCAGAAAAAACGGAATCAGGACAAGGAGAAACCGTAGAAGTTTCCGAAGCCGAACTAACTGCGTATACAAAATTTCCCATTATTATCTACTACGGCGATTTTATGGGATCGGACGACAGATATACCGAAGAACAAAAACGCTGGCATCAACGCCTGCGGATCGCCCGCCGCTGGGCGGACGCGGTTAACAAACGCGGCGGCGACGTAACGGTTGTGCACCTACCCGAAGCAGGCGTTAAAGGCAACACTCATTTTCCGTTTTCCGATTTAAACAACGTTGAAATAGCGGATCTGCTGTCCGGCTGGCTGCATGCAAAAGGACTGGATTGATTTTGAAAGGAGAAAACAATGTCAAACAATAAAACTTCTGATTTTAACCGCCGTGATTTTTTAAAAACGGGCTTTCTGGTTACCGGAAGCATGGTTCTCGGCGCGGCGGCCGGCACGGCCAAAGCGGCGGCGGTTTCCCGTATGTCCGACCGCGTTCTTTCCGATCCGCCGGTCAGCGAAGGCCAAAGGATTCTGGGCAGCGGTAAAAGTTTCCGAAGTCGGATTCGGCTGTATGGGACTGAATTATCACCGCGGCGAACACCCCGAAAAAAAAGAACTGATTAAACTGCTGCATCAGGCCGTTGACCACGGCGTTACTTTTTTTGACACGGCGGAAGGCTATGGTCCCTTTACCAACGAGGAACTTGTCGGCGAAGCGCTGTCTCCTTATAAGGACAAAGTCATCATTGCGACCAAATTCGGGCACGCATATAAAGACGGCAAACGCGACCTCAGTCACGAAGACAGCCGGCCCGAACATATCCGGCAAGTCTGCGACGAATGCCTGAAACGTTTAAAAACAGATTCGATCGGCCTGTTTTACCAACACAGATTTGACGTCAACACCCCGATCGAGGACGTCGCCGGTACTGTCGGAGAACTGATCAAAGAAGGCAAAGTCCGCCATTTCGGACTGTGCGAAATCGGCGCGGACACTTTGCGCAAAGCCCACAAAGAATACCCGGTCACAGCCGTGCAAAGCGAATATTCCCTGATGTGGCGCCGTCCGGAAAACGACCTTTTGCCGACGTTAAAAGAACTCGGCATCGGTTTTGTCCCTTACAGCCCGCTTTGCCGCGGCTTTTTAACGGGATCCATTACCGAATATACCCGTTTTGATCCTCAAAACGACAACCGGCAGACACTGCCCCGCTTTACCCCGCAGGCAATCCGCCACAATCTGCGGCTTGTCGAAAAACTCAACGCTTTCGGACGGACCAGAGGATCCACGCCCGCCCAGATTGCTTTGGGCTGGCTGATGGCGCAAAATGATCAGATTGTGCCGATCCCCGGAACAACCAAATTATCCCATCTGGAAGAAAACCTGCGCACACCCGAATTTAAACTGTCTTCTGCGGAAATCGAAGAATTAAATCAGGCCGCGGCAGACATCAAAATAATGGGCGACCGCTATGATGCCGTACAATCCGCTCTGGTCGGAAAATAAAACGACATTGTTCCGACTTATACAAGGCGGCCGTTTAACGAAACAACGGCCGCCTTTTTCGTAAACGCTTTTTTCATTTAATCCCGGCCGAAAAAACGACGTTTCGCATTTGCCGTATTTAAACTCAAAATCCCGCGGCGCCGCGGGGTTTTTTAATTGCATTTCAATATAAAAAATTTTTAAAATGAATTAAAACCTGATATGCTGAGACCGACCTGACAGAAAAGCATCTCTTATGAAAACATTCTTTTTTTATTTTTTCGGTATTGCGGCGATTCTGATTCTTACGATTCCGGTTTATTTCCGGCCGGTCATTCAGGCTGAAACGGAGATTTCAACACCTTCGTTGATCAAAGCGCAACTTTCTTATGTTCCGGCGGGAACGGACAGCCCCGTTCATCTGACAACATTTTCCGTCAAAGACCGGCAAAAACTGCGTTTTACGATACAGACGCCGGAGCTGTCCGCCATAAACATTAATTTTGAAGTGCACACCGACATGAATATCCGGGTGGGCGAATTGCATTTGCGCGGGCAGACCGAAAAGACGTTTTTTCCCGCCCCCGGCCGAACGGAAATCGTTTTTCCCGTTGAAAAAAATGAAACGTTTTCCTTTAACGAACTCTCGTTTACAGCAGACCGGCATTTTGATACCGCCTTATTCATTTTCATCTTCATATCAGCTTCGCTGCTTTTCTTTGCCCTGAAAAACAGCAGAATGATCCGTCTTCTGTCCGCCGCCGCTGCCGGTTATACGGGTTTTTCATTAAGCTGCGATATCAACCCGGCACAGCTGAATATGCTTTTCGGAACTTTGATTTTTGCCTTTTTGTTCTTTTTTTACAACCGCCTTTATACAAAAGAAACGCCGCTGAATTTTCCTCTGGCGGCCGCCGGACTGATCTTCGGCACGGTTAATCTTTTATCTCTTTCTCTGTATCGTTTTGATTCATGGGATTTCATTGCGCAAAACGCCTTGCCTTGCGCGGCGGGCGCTGTCGGACAGGGAATTTTGTTTTATGCCGTCGGCCTGTGTTTTTTTAAATTTATGTCCGACGGATTCTTTTTAAAACCGTATACGGGACGACAGTATATACCGCGCCTGATTGATTTTTACCGGCGCCGTACGGTGTTATGCGCTTTTTTAATTATTCTGGCCTGCTGGCTGCCCTGGCATTTTATATATTATCCCGGTATTTTTCCCTGGGATTCCAAAGGCCAGATTAAACAGACGATGGATCTGCTGACAAAATCGCAAAGACACCCGGTATTGTCTACATTTTTGCTCAGCGCCTGTTTCCAAGCAGGCAGCCGGATCAAAGACTATAACCTCGGCATTTATTTTTATACCGCGCTGCAGTCCTGCTTCTGTGCTTTTGTTTTCGCATTATGCCTGAACCGCATAAAACAGCTGGGATTAAATTTTTACTTTCAACTGATCAGCCTGATTTTCTTTTCCATTTACCCGATCGGCGGTTTTATCGCCGTTTGGGATATGAAAGACACGCTTTACGCCGGCATGACGACCCTTTTTGTACTGCAGACACTGTCCGGTCTGCATGATCCTGAAAAATATTTCGCCGATAAAAAACAACTCTGCGCTTATGCCGTTGTTTTTCTGCTGGTCTGCCTGCTGCGGCGCAACGGAATATTCGTCGCTCTGCCGACAACCGCAGCTTTGCTGCTGTTTTCGGATATTCCCGTCAAAACGAAAAAAATAACGGCCCTTTTAACGGGAACGGCCGTCTGCTGCTTCTTTTTGCTTAATCAGGTTGTTTTTCTGTCATTAGGATATGCGCCGGGCCCGAAAAAAGAAGCCTTATCCATTCCGTTCCAACAAACGGCGCGTTACCTGAAAACCCACCCGTCCGACATTACGGCAGAAGAATACCGGATAATCAGCCGAATTTTGGACATTCCGGAAATCATACGCGATTATGCGCCGTTTACCGCGGCACATACTAAAAAAACCTATAAAATAGAAGGAGATCCCGAAGAAAACAAAAAACTGGCAGCCTATTTGAAAACCGCGGTCAAACTGTTTTTCAGACACCCGCTGACAGGTATTCAGGCGACTATGGCCAACAGCTTCGGTTATTATGCCTTTACACCGTATTTTGTCATAGAGCAGCAGGAACCTTTCGATCCTTTGTTTTGTACCGTTTTTCCCGACAAATTTGAAAATGCCAGAACGGCTGTCGGCGTGTTTTATAATAACGAAATGGCTTCTTCCCTGCTTTACGCGGGCGTCAGAGCGCCGGTTTATACCTGGCTTCTGGTGTTGCTCGGACTTTATGTTTACACGTCCGGCCGGCGGAAAAAACTGCTTTTCCTGACGGCGTCGGCGATGTCCGTTCTGATATGCGTCGCTTCTCCGTTAAACGGACTGCTGCGCCTGTATCTGCCGGTTATTACCGCCATGCCCGTTGTTTTTGCCTTTTGCGCCGCGCCGCAAATAAACACTGAAAAACAGGCGGAGGACCGTCAATGAAAAAACATATCGTTTTCAGCCTGATCTGCACGATCTTTTTTATGCTGCTGACCGCTCCTTTTTACCTGACGCCGACAGTCCGCGTCAGCTTTCATGCCTTATCCGGTACGGGTGCTCAGGTTTATCTGAATTACACGCAGAACGAAAATGAAGATATCAATGAATATTTTTTAGAAAAAACCTTTTGCCCGAAAACGTCGGATTTTGTCTTTTTTGATGTTCCCGTCCAAAAACTGCACCAAATGATTTTGACGTTTTCCGTTCAACCTCAGCAACAGATAAAGATTGACCAAATCAGGATTGAAGGGAAAACAACCCGGGTTTTGCAGCTGGAAGAAAACGACCTGATTACGCCGGACACTTTTGAACTGTCCCTGACAACGCCGTTAGACATTGAAGGAAAAACAAAATTTTCTTTCTTTGCCGCTTTTGTTTCGGCGTTTTTTTCCTTTATCGCGTTTTATTGCCTTTTCCGGTTTAAAACAGCGCGTGCCGCGGCCATGGCGATTGCGGGATACTTTTGTTTTTCTTTTTATTTCGATACCAATCTGGGAAAAGAAAATACCTTTTTTGCTTTGCTGCTGATTGCAGGTTTATACGTTTTTTACCGTAAAGCCGAAGAAAACCGATTAAACAAAAAGGAAAAAGGCCTTCTTTTCGGTTTCAGCCTGATTTTCAGTTTATTATCCCTTTTTGCTTACAGCCTGCGTTTTTCTCTTACTTTTTCGGTTATCAAAAATAATATGCTGTTTTCTGTCGTTTCCGTTGCCGGCGAAACGGCTCTGGCTTATGCGCTTTGTTCTTATCTGTTCAGGTTTTTGGATTATCTGGGAACACGGCGGAATGATTTTTCCGCCCGATGGTTCGGATTTTATCAAAAATATACTTTTTCCGTTTCCTTCTGCTTTATTCTGAGCATATATCTGATTTTGGCCCTGATTTACTACCCGGGCCGCATTTCGCCGGATATGGTTTTGCAGCTGGCGCAAATTTCGGGTATTTCCGAACAATCCCAACATCACCCGTTTTTATCGACATTTTTAATGGGAATCTGCTTTAAAACCGGCCTGTTTTTAAAAGACGGCCGTTTGGGCGCCTTTCTTTATATTTTATTGCAAAGCCTTATTTGCGCCGCGGTTTTTGCCGCCTGCCAGAAACAAATCAGGCGCTGGGAATTGCCCGCGTTTTTTCAGGCGGGAACTTTAATCTTTTTTGCCGCGGTTCCTTTCGGTATATTCATGAGCTGGGGATTAAAGGACATTCTTTACAGTGCCTTTTTCACTCTGTTTTTATTGCAGACAATATCGTTTATCACCGAAAATGACAGGGGACATTTTTTCAAAAATCTGATTTCTTATATATTGACGGGATTAATGGTATGCTTACTGCGCAAAAACGGCATTTACATTATCCTGCCGACGCTGCTTTTTTTATTTTTCCGCACTTCACATAAAAAAACGGCAGGGATTACTTTTTTAACGGTTTTAACCGTTTACGCCACCCTGACACAATACGTTTTTCCTGCTATGGGATTTCCTCCCGGCAGTAAAAAAGAAATATTCTCAATTCCGTTTCAACAGACAGCGTTTTACGTAAAACAGCACGGGACGGAAGTTACCGCCGAAGAATATCTGACGATTGACCGCGTGCTCTCGTTCCATGAACTTGGCAAAAATTATTACCGTTATTCTTCCGACCCTGTCAAAAAAACATACAAACTGAATGACACGGAAAAGGAAAACACTTTTCTGGCGGATTATCTTTTCGTCTGGGCAAAAATGTTTTTCAAACACCCCGTCACTTATTTTCAGGCATTTTTAAACCAATCATCACAGTACTACACTTTTATTCCTAACTTGCTTTCGCTGCCTTCCCGGGTCGTCGTTTTGACAGAATGGTTGAATACGTCGGAAACAGGCAGCGACACTTTACCGCTTAAAGATATTTCTGACTGGCTTTATTATTCTTTTTTATGGTATATTCCGATTTTAAATCTGTTTTACAGTTGCGCGTTTTATACAAACTTCAGCATATTGCTGTGGATTTACCTGCTGTGCCGGAAAAAAGAAAAAAGCGCAGCGCCTTTTGTTCCAGTGCTGATCAGTATTTTGGTCTGCGTTGCTTCACCGGTCAACGGATTGCTGCGTTACGCCATGCCAATGATCGCCGCCGCGCCGTTGATTCTTGCTTTTACCGTTTTTGAAAAAAAGAATCCTTTTTTACTGGATAAAAAATAAAATTCCCTATACACCTGTTTCAATTGCCGATGAGGAACAGAAAAAGTAATGACGAATACAAAGCGACTGCAGCTGGGAACAGACCCCATTCCCCGGTTATTATGGACATTTGCCCTGCCAGCCGTAATCGGCCTGTTGATTAATGCGTCTTATAATCTGGTCGACCGTATTTTTATCGGCAACGGAATCGGGGCTTTGGGATTGGCCGGAGTTGCCGTTTCCTTTCCGACAACCGTCCTGCAAATGGCTTTCGGATTAATGGTCGGTATCGGCGGCAGCGTTAATTTTGCCGTCAGTTTGGGACAAAAAAAGATTCCCCGAGCCGAACGGATTTTTACCAACGCCGTTATGCTGATCGGACTGTTGGCAATTATTTTTATCATTATTCATTTTTTATTTTTGGAATCTCTGCTGAAACTTTACGGCGCGACGCCGACAATCATGCCGTATGCCAAAACTTATTTAAAAATCACACTGTGCGGTGCATTGTTCATGATGACGAACATGACGCTGAATAACTTTATCCGAGCCAGCGGTTTTCCCCATATCGCCATGTATACCATGCTGATCGGCGCCGTCACGAACACTATTTTGGATCCGGTTTTTATTTTCATTTTTCACTGGGGAATTGCCGGAGCCGCCTATGCTACGGTCATAGCTCAGGTTGTTTCTTTTCTCTGGGCATTTTCTTTTTTTCTGTCGTCAAAAGCCCCTTACCGGTTCAGAAAAAGATATGCCTCTTTTTCCGTTAAAATTTTGCTGATGATCTGTTTTGTCGGTACGGCTCCGTTTATGATTCAGCTGGCCAACGGATTAATGCAGACGATCATCAACAAATCGCTTGTTCTGTACGGCGGCGACATAGCCGTTTCCGCCATGGGCGCGACGATTGCCGTAACAATTCTGCTGTTTATGCCCGTGATCGGCCTGTGTGAAGGTGCTCAGCCTGTCATCAGCTTTAACCTGGGAGCGAAAAAATATGGCCGCCTGTTAAAAATCTACCGGCTGACATTGATGATTTCGACACTGTTTTTTATTATCAGCTGCAGTATTTTGCAGTTATTTTCCGTTCAAATTATACAGATATTTAACCACAGCGATCAGGAATTGATTACGATCGGATCGAATTCTTTGAAGATTCTCAGCTTACTGTATCCGCTGATCGGCCTGCCTGTCGCAACGACGTTTCTGCTGCAAGCGACCAGATGCCCCCGCACGGCGACGTTTTTAGCACTCAGCCGCCAGCTGATTTTTATCATTCCCGGATTGATCATTCTGCCGCGTTACTTAGGCCTGGAAGGCGTTTTTTACGCTTTTCCGGCGGCAGATTTTCTTGGCTTTCTGATTTCAATTCCGATTGCCGTCCGGCAGTTCAGAAAATACAGCCGCCTGGAAAAAGAAAGAAAAGCCGAAGAAACTACGGTTCTTTTTTCTGATCGGCCGGCACGGTCGTCAGCCCCATAGCGCCCAGAATTTTTCCGAACAAAGCCGTTTGCGGATAACTTCCCATAAAGAAAAAAGCGCCATTTCCGACGGCGGAAACAGGAATCGGCACGGCAGTCTGACCAAACGTCGAATATCCGACGCCCGCCCGCCGCGCCAGAATTTTGATCGGCGCCGTCTGTAAGGGATCATATTTTCCGTATTTATTTAAATAAGCTTCGGTTTTCGGTCGTTTTGCCGGTTCCGCCATACTGTATCGAAATGCTTCGCGCAGCGCGGACAGTTCCACAGCGTTCAAATTCATGTCCAAAGCCAGTTTGGCGTCTTCGTTTCCTTTTCCCGCCTGATTCGTCAATTCTTTTTTCTGCTCTTTGGATAACAGCCGCAATCCGAAATTTTTTTCGATCTGCGGCATAAAATTTTCCAGAGTCGCCCCAATCTGCCGACGTTTACGAAAACGGTTAACGGCAGTTTTAAACGCTTCCGCCGAAATTTTCTGACTTTTAAAAACACCGACGTTCAGATCCGCGGAATTGTCAATTCCCAGCGTCATACCGCCCGTTTCAACCGTTCCGGTAACGACGATCAAAGTTTCCTGCGGCCGTTCGCGATAAAAATCATACGCTTTTTTCACCGCCTGATCAAAAGCGTCCATTTCCCGGATCAAAGCCGCCGTATCATGCATTTCCGCCGCCTGATTCATTTTTCCGGCGATTGTGATTAAAACGAAACCTTTTTCCGTTTTGAATTTTTCAACGGCTTTTTCAACGAAACCGGCCAAAGACGGAGAATCCGGCTTTGCGTCAATGGCGAAAGGAATATTTTTAAACGCCGCGACGACTTTGCCCGCAGGCAACTTTTCCTGCCCCTTCAGCGAAGAAATCTGTTTATACCCGCCTGATTTCAAAACGACGCTTAAATCTTCTTTTTTGAACGATTTCTGACGTTTAAAAGCCTGCCCCATCATCAAAGCAACGCCGCTGTCTTTGGCTTGAACGGCGATGTCGTAATAATTCTGTTTTTTGGCAGAATGAGCGTAAAAAGACGCGGGAACAACGCCGTCCAGAGAAGAATCCGTAATAATGCCGACGGCATAACCGTTTTGCACGGCGACGGACGTTATTAACGGAACGGCGGGATCATTTTCTCCCAGCATGGAAACCATTCCTTCTTTTCCCAGCTTTCCGGAAGCCAGCGCCCCGGCCGAAGCCGCCGTATCCGCCAGATTCGACTGGACGGCCGCCGTCGTTGCACTGCCTTGAATCGGCAGCGTATTGATAAACAGCCGGTCCCCGCCGGCCAGTTCGGTTAAACGCCGTTGCGCGTACGAAGCCCCGTCGCCGATAAAAAAGAAAACATATTTCGCAAGTTTTTCTTCTTTACATGCGTTAAGGATAAAACATAAGGCGAAGAAAAAACATAAGGAAAACAATCCTTTAATTTTTTTCCCTTTAAAGAAAGAATGAAACATCGTTGACTCTTTACAATGGAATAAGATAACGTTGACTTTGGACGTATTAAAAAACAATGTCAAACAAAAAGAACCTTTTTCCTTTTCGACGGAATAACGGGATAATGAAAATTTACTTTTTGATCTTTTTAGTTTTCGCGGGGTTTTGTACGACAGCGGCGGCAGATCCGTTTGACGTTGAAAAAACGGTGCCGGTTTTGCCGACTGCTCCGGTTTGTTCTTCGTCAAACATTACGGCCGAAAAACTGCGTTTGGCAGACGTTATCAATCTGGCATTATGCCAAAATCCGCAAACCCGCCAACTTTATATGGGCGCTTTGGCCTCGGCTGCCGAATACGGACAAGCCAAAGCGGACTATCTGCCGACAATAGATTTATCGGCCGGCATACGCCAGACGGACACCCATGTCCGGCACGGCAGGGATTCAAATGCTTCTCCGGTGACGGCGGGCGTATCTTTGGACTGGCTGCTGTACGACTTCGGCGGGCGGGAAGCGTCAACGGAAATTGTCAGACAATCCCTGAACGCCGCTTTGGCAACGCGTTCCGACACCCTGCAAAGCCTGATATTCGACGCGGCGGAAGCTTACTATCTGGTTTTCGCCGCACAGGAAGAATATAAAAATTCCAACGCGACTTTGGAATCCGCACTGTCCGCTTACGAAGCGGCGTCCAAGCGTTATGAACTGGGACTGGCGGCCCTGTCAGACAAGCTGCAGGCGGAAACGTCTTATTCCGAAGCGCAGCTGAGCGTTACCAAAGCCGAGGAAGCTATGGAATTGGCCAAAGGACGACTGGCCGTTTTACTCAACTTCACCCCGGATCAGCAGCTGGAACTGTACGAAGAAAAATATTCCATGGATTATTTTTCCCTGCCGCAGGACATTGACGCTCTGTTTCAAACGGCTTTGAACAATCGCGCCGATATTCTGTCCCAAAAAGCCGCAATCAAACAAGCCGAATCGACAATAGAGCTGCAAAAATCAAAAAACGCGCCGTCTTTCGCCGTGTCGGCCGGTCTGAACGCCGACGACGAATTGACAAAGGGCGGACAACGCTCTTACTCCAGTTCCGTCGGACTGACGATGACGGTGCCGCTGTTTACGGGATTTAAAAACCAATATCAGATTTCTCAGGCGCGTTATCAGCTGGAACAGAAAAAAGCGGAACTCAAGCAGCTGGAAAACGATATCAGGCATGAAGTCTGGACAACTTTTCAAAACTTTTTCACCGCCAAGAAAACCTATGAAATTTCTTTAACCATGTTTGCTTCCGCGGATCAAAATGCCAAAGTCGCCTTAGGCGCGTACAAAGCCGGCAAAGGAAGCATTCTGACCGTTTTAGACGCGCAGTCAAGGCTGGCCGACGTTCGTTCGACCAGAAGCCGTTCTTTTTATGAACTCTTGATTGCCAAGACAAATATTATCAGGAAAATCGGGCTGATTGATCCCTTCAGAACGAAAAAAGGATTTTAACCCATGAAAAAAGCGTTTGTTATTCTTATCGTTTTGGCTTTGGCCGGTGCCGGTCTTTATTACAAACATTTCGGTAAAAAATCCGATATCGTTTACGATACGACGACGGTTTCCCGCGGTCCGATCCGCGTTGACGTAACAGCTTCCGGTACAATTCAGCCGGTCAATATCGTCAGCGTCGGCACGCAGGTGTCCGGCATTATTGAAAAAGTATTCGTCGATTATAATTCCATCGTAAAAAAAGGCGACCTGATCGCTCAGCTGGAAACGTTTACGCTGGCCGAAGACTTAAAAGAAGCGCAGGCGGCCGTAACAGACGCCAAAGCAAAACTGGATTACGCGAAATTAAACGCAAAACGCAATAAAGAATTGTACGAACAAAACTTTATCGCCCGTTACGAATGGGAAGAAGCCGATCTGGACGTTGTCAACGCGCAGGCGACTTACGATAAAGCAATAGCGCAGGCCAAAAAAGCAAAACGCAACCTGGGGTACGCGAACATCATTTCGCCCGTCAACGGCATTATCGTCACCAAAGAAGTCGAAGAAGGCCAGACCGTCGCGTCCAGTTTCCAGACGCCCGAACTGTTTACAATCGCGGAAGATCTGACCAAAATGCAGATTGAAGCCGAAATTTCCGAAGCCGATATCGGTCAGATCAAACCGGGGCTTTTGGTTAACTTTACGGTTGACACCTTCCCTGCCGATATTTTCAAAGGAACCGTTTCTCAGGTTCGTCTGCAGCCGACAGAAGATTCAAACGTCGTCATGTATACGGTCGTTATTTCCATATCGAACGATGATCTGCGTCTTTTGCCGGGCATGACGGCCTATGTCACCATTACGGTTGAAGAAAAACCCAGCGTTTTAAGACTGCAAAACATGGCCTTTCAATTCCGTCCCGCCAGCCAGGGCATCAAATCAACCAGAAAAATATCGAACGCCGACCGCCAACGCCTGATTCAGGAACGCAAAACATTAAAGCCCAATCAGGAAATTGTCTACGTTCTGCAGGACAACAAACCGGTTGCCCGCAAAGTAACAAAAGGCATTTCCAATTTACTGGTAACGGAAATCCTTGACGGACTGACAGAAGGCGAAAAAGTAATTCTGGAAGACCTGTCAACAACCGCTTCGGCCAAACGCGGAGGGCCTCCATGAGCAAAAAGGTCATAGAGATCAAAGACGTCTGTAAAACCTACTTTATGGGCGGCGGCATGAAACAGGACGTATTAAAAAACGTCAACATGACCGTGGAAGAAGGGGAATTCGTTGCCATTATGGGGCCTTCCGGGGCCGGCAAATCGACATTTATGAATGTTCTGGGTTGCCTGGACCGCCCGACATCGGGAACGTATATTCTGGGCGGCAAAGAAGTTTCCGCCATGAACGACAATGAACAGGCTTATATCCGCAATCACATGATCGGTTTTGTGTTTCAGGGATTTAACCTTTTGATGCGCCGAACACTGACGGATAACGTTTCTCTGCCTTTGATTTACGCAAATGATACGACAAAAGAAGAACGCATCAAACGCGCCGTCGAAAAATTGGAACTTGTCGGATTGAAAGGCTTTACGGATCGTTTTCCCAATCAGATTTCAGGCGGTATGCAGCAGCGTGTAGCAATCGCCCGCGCTTTGATCAATAATCCGGAAATGATTTTGGCCGACGAACCGACCGGTAATCTGGACAGCAAAACCAGCGATGAAATTATGCTTTTTCTGCAACAACTTAACCGGGAACAAGGCATTACGATCGTTCTGGTAACGCATGAACCCGATATTGCCCAATATGCGCGCCGCCTGGTCAGGATTGTTGACGGACAGGTCGCTTATGACGGTGATGTTAATGCTTATATGGAACAGCAGAAATGATTAAAGCCATTTTTCATGAAGCCTGCCTGTCCATGACAGGAAACAAACTGCGGTCTTTTTTAACAACACTGGGAATTATCATCGGCGTCTGCGCGGTCGTCATGATGGTTGCCGCCGGCCAGACCGTACAGAATATCATTCAGGAACGTTTTGTCGCTATGGGCGCAAACTTGCTGATTATCCGTTCTCAACGCCCCAGGGCTGCCGTCAGGACCTCTGAACCCATGACGTCCATTACATTGGACGATGCCATCGCATTAAAAACACTGCGAGGACTTGACGTCGTTGCGCCGGTGCTCAGCACCAGCGCCCAGGCGATCAACGGCCCGTATAACTGGAGCGTTTCCATCACCGGAACGACTCCCGATTACATGAAAACGGCTAACTGGGAAATAGCCAAAGGCCGCGGATTAGACCAGCAAGATATCCGCAAGGGAACGACAAACGTCGTTATCGGCCACGAAGTCATGACGGAACTGTATCCTTACGAAGATCCGATCGGGAAAACGATCCGCATTAAAAACCAGCCGTTCAATATCGTCGGCGTTTTAAAAGAAAAAGGCTCCAGCACGGGAGGCGCTAATCAGGACTCGGCGGTTATGATGCCGCTGCTGACCGTTCAAAGACGTTTTAACCGTTATGCCAAACTAAACGCCGTCAATCATATTGCCGTTAAATTTTCGGAAACGGAAAACTTAAACCTTGTTGAACAGCGGATTACACGCTTTTTGCGTGCCCGCCATAAAATCAAAGATGAAGACCCGGACGATTTCCGCATTTTCAACATTGCGGAATTCGTCGAAAACATCAAACTGATCGGGACGGTTTTATCAATTTTGCTGGCGGCGATTGCTTCAATTTCCCTTGTGGTCGGCGCAATCGGGATTGTCAATATGATGCTGGTTTCCGTTACGGAACGAACGCGTGAAATCGGGATCAGAAAAGCACTGGGAGCGCCAAACAACTGGATTATGCTTCAGTTTTTATTTGAAGCCGTTTTAATATCCATGATCGGCGGGACAATCGGATTGATTTTGGGTATCGGTTTTTCGCAGCTGGGCGGTCATATTTATCATGTTGACGTTCCTTTCAGCCTGTGGCCGGTTATTTTATCCTTTACCGTCGCTTTTGTCGTCGGGGTTGTTTCCGGGGTTTTCCCGGCTTATAAAGCCATGAAACTGGATCCCATTGAAGCATTGAGATATCAATAATCTTTTGGAAACTCAGTTACACAAAAAAGGCCGGATAACTCCGGCCTTTTTTATGTCTTTTATTATTCCTGCGTTTTTTCAGCTTTTCCTTCTTCTTTAGCTTTCAGCTTTAAAAACACATAAGAACAAAGCGGAACGCTGAGCAAATAAAGAACGAAAGTCGTGCTGACGGTCAACCAGGGTTTATATACCAGCGCGCCGGCATAAAAACCGGCTAAAGCCAACAGCAAAACAACGAACCGGACAGGAACGCGAAAATGCTTTAACGAAATGGTCGGCAACCTTGAAGCCATTAAAAATGCACTGATAAACAAAAAAGCTTCGACAAACGGGCCGCTGCGGAAAAATTCGTTGCCGCTGTGGAAATACAGCATAATCGGCACCAAAGCGATATAAGCGCCGCCCGGCGCCGGCAGGCCGACAAAGAAATGTTTCCAATAAGACGGTTGAGGCCCTTCGTCCAGCATAATATTGAACCGGGCCAAGCGCAAAGCGCAGCAGATCGGCACCAGCAAGGCAAAAATCCAGCCGACCGGCGACGTCGTTCCCAGCGCCCAGAAATACATCAGCAGCCCGGGTGCAACGCCAAAGCAGACAACATCGGACAAAGAATCCAGTTCCGCCCCGAAATCGGACGTTCCGCGCAGCATACGCGCGACACGGCCGTCCAAAGCGTCAAAAACAGAAGCCATTAAAATAGAAAAGACGGCAAATTCGAATTTGCCTTCCATTGCGAAACGAATAGACGTTACGCCGGACGACAAAGCAAATAATGTCACCAGATTGGGCGCGATCCGATTTAACGGCAGATCTTTAATTCGTTTACGGGAATCTTTTAACATATCAGACAATTTCCCCCTTGCGCGCAGGACCTGAAACAGCCATGTCCGCCAAAATCGTTTCTCCGGCGACCGCGGTCTGGCCTTCCAGAACCAACGGTGCGACGCCTTTGGGCAGATAAACGTCCAGCCGGCTGCCGAAACGAATCAAACCGAAGCGTTCTCCGGCTTTTAACTGGTCACCTTCTTTGACAAAAGTCAGAATCCGGCGCGCAACCAGTCCGGCAATTTGAACAAAAGCGATTTTTTGTCCCGTAACGGTTTCCATCGCCAATTCCTGACGTTCGTTGTTTTCACTTTCTTTATCCAAAGAAACATCAACAAAAGCCCCAGGCCTGTAAAACATTTTCGTAATTTTTCCCGTCATCGGCGCCCGGTTGACGTGAACGCTGAAAACGCTCATAAAAATGCTGATCCGCGTCATCGGTTCTTCGCCGATTTCCAGTTCTTTGGGCGGGACGACTTCGGCAATCGCGCTGACAATCCCGTCTGCCGGAGACAAAACCAGCGTATCGCCTGCGGGAACGGCCCGGCGCGGATCGCGGAAAAAGAAATAGCACCATACCGTTAAAGCCAGACAGACAACGCCGACCGGCTTGAACAACATCCACATTAAAACGGTTACGGCGGCAAAAACTCCGACAAACCGCCAACCTTCCGGGTGAATCGGAGGAAGGATAAAACGGCGCCAGGATAAATCAACTCGGGACATTAAAAGCTCCTTTTAAGTTTATTGACGGCTGTAGTTGTAAGCCAACATTTCAAGAGAAAAAAGTATTTTTTCGCCTTTCCTTTATTTTTCCGGATTAGGCGGCAAAACAAAAACCTGATTCGGATAAATCAAATCGGGATTTTTAATTTGATTTTTATTGGCCTGATAAATCGTCACATAAGCAAACCCCGTACCATATAAATGTTTTGCGATTTTCCACAGACAATCGCCTTTGACGACACGGATACGGCGGCGTTTGGCTTTTTCGATTCCTTTTTCGATTTCAAAAGGAACTTCAACGCGAGCGGTGACTTTTCCTTTTAAATCCACTTTGTCCGCCCGGATTAAATATTTCCGACCGGCTTCCAGTTTTCTGGGAACACGCAAAGACCACTCGCCGGATTCGGCCCAAATATTGCCTAAAAACAAATTATCGGCGTATAAATTAATGCGTCCGGATTCCCGAATTGTCCCCCGTATGACGAACGCGTCATTAACATAATTAACGGAACGGATATCAATATCAATCTGCACCTGCGGCGCCGGCGCCTGTAAAACGCTGACATCTTCGGCATCGGGCGACATCATGACAGCCAAAGCTTCCCCTGCGCGCTCAGGTTCGGGGACATCAACAACGACGACTTCAGATTCGTCGCGCGTGTTCATCGAATCGTCGCGCAGCCATATTTCATGCGTTCCCGAAACAAGAGGTTCCGAAGGAATATAAACCCACTCGCCGTTTTCATTGACGGTAAATTCAGTTAAAACACTTTCGCCGTCCATCAAAGAAACGACGGCGCCGGCCGTACCCTTACCGGCTGCAACCATACTGCCGTCTTTTTCGACTCGGACAATATCAAACGAAGCCTTCAAAGCCGGAACAGTCGAATCATTTTCCGCGATATTTTCAGTCGGAGTCTTTTTTTCACTGTCCGCAGACCTGCCGGGATTTTCAAACGGAATATCGGTTGTTTCACTTTGAAGGGACGGTTCGTCCGAAAAAGGAAGCACCTGATTTTCCTGAGAATCCGGGTAAAAAATAAAGAATAAAGCAGCGACAAAAAAAAGAACGGCCACAGCGACAGCGATATTTTTCTTCACGACGGCACCTAAAAAAATAAAAAAAAGATAAAACCCTCTTGCAGTATATCAAACTTCGCGCTATAAGCAATAACACTTCTTCGGAGTGTAGCTCAGCTTGGTAGAGCACTACGTTCGGGACGTAGGGGCCGGAGGTTCAAATCCTCTCACTCCGACCAATGTAAAAGAAACCGCCTTATGGCGGTTTTTTTTATATAGTTTGAATCGGATTTGAACCGGAGAAGGAGGTTCGGCCGAAGCAAAGCGAAGGCAACGCCGGAACGGCGGCCCGTCAGGGCGAGCGCATGCGAGTAAATCCTCTCACTCCGACCAATAAAACTTTACTGCCGTTCCGGACCGATTAAAATTTCCAAAACATGCTTTTCTTCATCAGCGGACAAAGGTTGTGAGAAACCGATTTGTTCCTGCTGAGGAGCCATACCGATATAGATTTTTTTTAAATCGACTCCCTCCTGCAGAAAAACAGCCGCTGTATTTTTGGCTCGGTCTAAGGCTCCCAAAGCTTGATCCGAAGCGGAACCGCGATAAGACAAGCGCCCCAGCAGACAAACAAAATCTCCGTTTTCCCGCGCCTGAACGGCGGCTTCTTCCAACCGGCGTACAGCGGCTTCATTTAATTCCGCGCTGCCATATTCAAACAACACCGTCAGTCGCTGTCTCTGATTACCGGCCGGACACCCGGTATCATTATGAAAACCGGCAGAAACACAGGAATTCAAAAAAAATGCCGTTAAAAGCAAAAACTTTCTTTTCATTTGGGGTCTCCTTGTGCTAATAAGGTGTTGTCCCTTTTCGCGGATATGGTGGAATGGTAGACACAACAGACTTAAAATCTGTTGAGGCTTTGTCCTCGTGCGGGTTCAAGTCCCGCTTTCCGCACCAATCAAAAGCCTTGAGAAATCAAGGTTTTTTTGTTGCCCGAAACTTTCGCCACAGAAAAAGCCTTTCTTTGAAAAATCACCGTTGCAACCTCTTTGCAACCCGTTTCTTCAACCGTTTTCGTCCTTAATCAATCCGAATCCATTATTGTAAAAAGCCCCTGTTTTTGCAACCGGTTTCTGAAATTGAAAAAGGGGATTTTTTCTCGTTTAACAACAACGTGATCCTATCGTAATACGGCAAGCGTGCATTTTTAGATGTGTTTTTACCGTTTGGCAGACGGACGATAAAAATAAAAATCCGACAGCCTGTTTTTGTTCCTCTTAATGCCTCGCAGAGTTCACCGGCAAGCGTTCGTATTACGAATTGCGTATCCTGCCACCATCATCTATTCGTCTTGTTCCGTCCGCCTGTTAAAAATGAAATCCAGTGAAAAGATGCGACAGAGGAAAGTCTTGCAGCTCTTTGATCGTCTAAACAAAAATAAAAGCCTTTCTTTTCTTCAATTATTTAGGTCGTTGCATTTCTTTTTTAGGAGAAAATATTGTTTTCTACCGCTATCAGATTGAAAATGATTTCTGAAAACGACATTTAAAATTTTTCAAGCTGTTTTGTAGCTTTGTTTAAAACATCACGCATCGTTTGTTTTAACCGTTCGGGAGCAATGATCTGAACAGAATCCTCCCACGCGACCAAAAAATAGCAAAGTTCCCGTAATCCACCCGTTCTCATTGACAACGTAATGCTTCCGTCTTTGTTTCTTTTTATTTTTTGGTTCGGATGGAAACTGTAATTTTCAATAAACGATGCCGCTTCTTTTGTAAAAAGCAAAGAAACATTTTCTTCGTCGCCGTGAAAAATCCCGACGGCGTTCTGACAAGCATATTCTTTCAGCGAAAAATCAGCATGCTTTTGAAACGCTTGTTTCGTTGATTTGGTATCCCTGATGTTCAGGATGTTAAAAGTCAGTATTTCCCCGTTTTCTTCGGCGATCAGATAGGATTTTCCGAAATGATGAATGATGCCATACGGAGAAACGCATCGTTCGGCAACTTTTCCCGCTGACGTTGTATAAGAAAAAGACATTTTATGAAAAGAGTCTGCCGCCTGTTTAATCAAGCTTATGACTTTTTCATTTTCCGCCGTAAAGCGGTTGACCGGATGTTGCAGATAAATCTCCGTTTCGTTTTTGTCGTTCATATCCGCTTCCGTTTTTTTCAGCGTTTTTTCCGGCAATCTGTTCTTGATTTTTGCTTCAAGTCCAATCAACAATCGTTTCAGCCTGTCCGCATTTTGTGTTGACAGCAGATTCTCAATCTCTTTCAAACAAAACAAATCGTCTCTTGTAAAAAAATCATCTTTTTGCTCTTTCCTACTGATTCGCCATCGTTTGACCGTGTCCCAGAAATCGACGGTTTCAACGCCCAAAGCAAGATCGGGATCCGATACGGCGGCGATCATTCTCTGCGCAGTGCGATAGCTGACGTTGAACGTCTTTGTGATGTCTTCCAACGAAACGCCTGATGCCGACGAACGCATCATCTTGATCAGTAATAAGATGTTCTTTACTTTTTCCAATCGCATTTTTTTTGAAGTCCCTTTTTATCAATATGACCGATTTTGACATATCGCCGTGTTTATAATCAAGTCTTTGATAAAAACGGAGGAAAAAATGATTTGCAGGGAAATGATCGGACGGGAAACGGACTGGAAAACTCTTGAACCGGAAATCCGAGGTGCAAGCGTTGAAGAAATCGATACTTTTTTTATGTTTATCGCCGGATTATGCCGGGAAACGAAGGTTTTAAAAACGTTGGTCAGGCGGGTTAAATTGCTGTTTGAAACAGGACTTCCGGCATCGTTTTTTCAGCTCGCGGTCATTCAACAGACGCCGGAAAATCTGGACGTCTTGCTTGAAACCGTTTCGGATATCAACGAAACCGTTGACGGCACGGACACGTTATTGATGATTGCGGCGAAGGAAGCGAAAGAAGACGTCTTTTCCGTTTTGCATAAGCACGGTGCAGATTTTAACATCTGCGACGAAAACGGGCTTTATCCCGTCGATCTGGCGGGGATATGCAACAGCCCTTTTTTAAGAAGCCTTTCAAGGTATGAGAAAAACTCTGTTTTCGACTTCGGAAATGTATCGCTTGCCGAAGTCCGTCAATGGATCAAAAACGGCGGCGATGTGAATGCCGCAGCGGTCGATGACGGGAAAAAACATCAAAGAACCGTCTTGCAGCGTGCCGTTTTATTGGCGCAGGAACCGGAAATCATCAAAGAACTGCTCGACGCGGGAGCTATCGACGACAATCATTCCGCGCGTTTTTGCCACGCCGTCAAAGCAGGGAAAGACGCCGTAGCCGTCCGTGCTGTTTTAAAATCCGGAGTTGATGTCAACGGTTTTACGCCCGTCTTCATCCGCCCTTTGTTTTACGCTTTGCGTTTCAGCGACGATCCCGCCGTGATCAAAGCTGTTTTAGACGCCGGCGCGGACATTCACGCGACCGAAAAAATGGTATCTTCAATTCTTTCTTCGGGCTTTTCCGTTTTAAAACGCGCCGTTTATGACAACAAAAGCGTCAAGATCATCAAAATGTTGTTGGAATACGGCAACGATTTTGAAGACGAAGCGTTGTCCCTGCTCTGCACGGCGGTTTTGAAATGCCCCGATCCTAAGGTTTTTACAGCCTTGTGCAATACGGTCAAAAAAAATCCGGAAAAGATGGAAGTGTTGGAAGAAAAAATGAAAGCGGCGTATCAGGTCGCGGTTCATCACAAGCTTCCTATCGCGGACGGCTTGATTTTGCCGATTGGCGAAATCCAAGCTCAAATTGTCAAAAACAAAGTGAAAAAGCTGATTGAAAATAAAGAAACAAACAAACTGATCGAATATTTAAAAATCGACGCGGGCAACGAAACGGCTTTACAAAGGGCGTTGATGATGCGTTATCCGCCTTTCGTTATTATGGATTTTATCGACTGTGGCGAAGACGTGAACGTTACACAGTACGCTTTCGGAACGATTTTAATGTTGGCTCTGCGATATAAATACAAAACGCCGGTCATTCGAAAAATACTGGACGCCGGAGCGCGAATCAACGAAACTACGAAAGACAATCTAACGGCGTTTTATCAGGCGATCAAATCCGAGGCCAATGACAAAACCTTAAAACTACTGTTGGAACGGGGAGCAAACCCCGACATCAAAACGGAAAAAGGACAATCCGCTCGCGATATCGCGAACGAACATCAAAAAGAAATTATTGAACAATTTGAAGGGAATAAGAAATGAACGCCAATCAAGAACAGAAAACTGTTGAATCCATCAAAAAAGTATCATCCGAATACACGCCTTATTTAGCATTGGCTCTTTGTTGGAAAGACCAGGGACAGACAGGTTTTTTTTATGACAAAGTCCCCGTTTCCTTTGCGCGCCATCCGTGCGATTTGTTTGATCTAAACGGAAATAGAGAAGAATGGAAAGATTTGACCAGATATACTAAAGATGTTTGCAAAGATATGTTGCCTAAAAAGGCCAAATGTCTTCGTAATAATATCGCGGGCGGGTTGCAGGTCAGCAACTTCGGGCGTGTCGGTATTCCGATAAAATGTAACGAAAAAAACGAACTTTTCAAAGGATGTAAAGGTTGCGCATTAAGTGAGAGAACAGTTTCTATTGCCCTTGAAGAAAATAAAACTGAGTCTATTGATAAATGCACAAAATTTCATTTCATTTTACCTCAATATGAGAAATGTTCTTGGAAATGTTCTTGGAATGAGAAAGAAGAAGAATTTAATAGTGACTATAATGGTTATCTGGTCGTTAACATAAACGGTAAGGAACTGTTAGTTTATGAGCTGGTTGCCGAAGCGTTTAAAATGAAAGAAGGTAATAAGGATTTCATAGATTACATTAAAGAAAAATGCGGATATGGCGATGAAGAAAACCTGAAAAAGGCTTTTAAGGAATTAAAAAACGCAGATGAATTGCAAATTCATCATATTGATAACAACGGACATCATAACACGCCGACCTATTGGGATGAAAACGGAACAATGATAAAAGGGAATTTAATCGCCTTGCCGAAGAGCGTTCATCAGGAACTATAAAATCAAAACTCCTTCTTAAAAGTTAGCCTGCTATTCATTCATTTCTACGATGGCGAAAATCTATCGGTAATGTCCGTATTCGGTCGTTTACAATCGTATTCGTCCGTAGCGTCTTGTTTTATCAGTATTCCCTTGTTCACGGTTCTTTGCCACGGCAGAAAAAATCTACCATAGCGCGCCGTCCGTCCGGTCGCGTCTGTTGACGCTTCCGGTCTGCGGCGGTTTTGAACGGGCGTCCCCCTTGTTCGTAATTCAAGAAAGATTGTTCCGTGTTCGGGGCTTTTCTCTTCTATCGGTCATTTTTCAAATCCGGAGCAAACGCACCCTCTGTTGTCGGGAACGTCTGCCGTAAAGCGTCGCTTTACCATCGGATTTGTAAAAATGCGATAGCAAGTTAGCGCAAAACTTTTGCGCCCTTGCCAGAGGGACTTCGCCCCTCTCGGATCACCCCTTGTCCCGTTCACCCTTGATTATATTTTCGGAAACTCTCAAACGTGTTGACGGTGTTTTGCAACGCTTGAGCGACAGCCGACGTGTCCACCCGCGCATAAACTTGCGTCGCCGAAAGCGTTTTATGGTTCAGCGTCTTTGACACGACGGACAAATTCACGCCGCCCATACATTCATAGCTTGCGACCGTGCGCCTTAAATCGTGCATTCTTAAATTGTCGATACAGGCTCTTTTTTTAATGCGTTCCCAAACATCCCGCGGTTCTGTCAAATGAGCCGCACGATCAGATGGTTTAGGAAACACCCACGGATTTCCGCCGGATTGCAATTTCAATTCTTTCAGCATTAAAACAAGCTGACCGACAAGGGGGACGCGCAACGAAGTCCCGTTCTTCGTTTTCGGAATAAACCAGACGTCGGTTGTAAAGTCGATATCCTCCCAACGCATGGAAAGAACGTTTCCCCTCCTCTGTCCCGTGAACATCAAAGTATAAAAGAATGTTCTGTAAACCGGATCGGATTCTTCGTCCAATGCCGAAAAAAGCCGTTGTATTTCATCGGGAGCAAGAAAGCGGTCGCGGGCTTCGACGTGGAACTTTTTGATTCCGGCGGTCGGGTTGCGTCCCTCCCACCCCCATTGTATCGCCTTGTTGTAAATATGGCGCAACAACGTCAAAGCCTGATTTGCCGCGAAGACGCCGCTGTTGTCGCGAACAGCGTAAAACCAGTGCTCTATTTCTCTCATCGTCAGCGAGGAAATCTTTTTGTTCTTCCACCGCGCGAACCGACGCTTGTTAATGTTCAACGTGTTTTTAATATGCCCCGGCGAAGAATGGCGGTTGGCGTGGCGTTCCATATATTCTTCGAACAATTCGCCGAAAGTCGTTTCTTTGCAAAGCTGTTGCTTTTCATTGTTCGGATTTATGCCGTTCCTGATTTTTTCCAATAGCTCGAACGCTTTTTTCCGCGCAAAATCCACGCTGATTTCACTTGCCTTGCCGATTGTGATGCGAACGCAACGCCCGTCAATCTTCTTCACAAGCATATAGCTTTTGCACCCCGTCTGCCCGATCCGGCAATGCAGATACGAACACTTGGCGTCCGTTATTTCAAACCAGTTCTTCGTTTCGTCGGGTTTCAACTCCCGAATGAGCTTTTCCGTAAAATTCGCTTTCATAATTCCTCTCTTCCGTTGCAACCTCTTTGCAACTTTTAACATCAATCGTGATGGAAAGATTTTAATTACGAAAAACGGAAGTAATCAAATAACTCTTTGATTTCATTATAGAATATGAATTACAAAGAATGTCCGTAAACAATGGTGAAAAGTTCAAAGCTTTAACTTAAAATCTGTTGAGGCTTTGTCCTCGTGCGGGTTCAAGTCCCGCTTTCCGCACCAATTATTATATACAAAAACTGCCTGAACGGCAGTTTTTTTATTTCCGGTATCAATGATATATCTGGTATAAATATGTGGTTGTGTTAAGTAAATATTTGTCCGCGAGGTTATAATGTCTTTGCCGAATTTCCAAGAAATGATGCTGCCGGCGTTGCAGGCTTTCAATCGTGTTCCCTGCGCCAAAATCCCTGAAATAGAAAAGAATGTTGCCAAAGCGTTGAATTTATCTCGTGAGCAAAAATCAGAATTGCTTCCTAGCGGCGGAGAAACAACACTGCACAACAGAACGGCATGGGCTGTTTTTGATTTATTCCAAGCAGGATTGTTGCAAAGAATCAAACGGGGAACTTATGCCATATCTGATTCCGGCAAAGCATTGTTAGAGCAAAAACCTGAAAAAATCACGCGCGATTTTTTAAAACAATATCCTTCTTTTGTAGATTTTATTAATCGTTCCCGTCAAAACCGCACAGAAATGCCTCAACGACAACAAGACATTTTAGACGAAATAGACCCTGAAACACAGCTGGACAGCGCCGTCAACCGATTAAACGACAAACTGCATACCGACCTGCTGGAAGAATTAAAACGTGTAGATCCCATTTATTTTGAACGGATTATACTCGATTTATTCAAGGCGATGAATTACGGCGAAGGCAAAATGACCTCCAAAAGCCATGACGGAGGAATTGACGGTACGATTTATGAAGATGTTTTGGGGTTATCTCAAATTTATATGCAGGCCAAACGTTATGCCGGCAACAAAGTCAATGAAAAAGAAATACAGAATTTCGTCGGCGCTTTGGGAAGCTCGGAAGTCAGCAAAGGCGTTTTCGTTACAACCAGCTTTTTTGATGACCGTGCCAGAAAAAAAGCGGCAGACGCGACTAAAAAAGGAATGATCATCCGCTTAATTGACGGTGAAGAACTGACAAAACTGATGATAAAACATGATATCGGCGTCAGAACAATGCGCAAAGTCGAGATCAAAATCGTCGATGCGGCTTATTTCATGTCCGGGGACGAATAACCCGTCGGACAACTGATTTCCACCAGCTTTTCAATCATCTGATGCAGCAAAGCGGCCTGTTTTGTTTCAGCGGCTTTGTAATATACTTCCTTGCCTTCGCGCCGGCTGGTAATCAGTCCCCCTGTCTTCAGCTGTTTTAAATGATGAGAAACGGCCGGGCTGCTCATCTCCATCAGAGCGGAAATATTAATAACGCATTCTTCGCAATGGCAGAGCAGCCAGAAAATCCGCATACGGCTGCTGTCGTCAAGCTGTTTGAAAATTTCCGATACCGCCTGAAAATCTTTTGTTTCCGGCATATGGTCAAAATTATGTTCTATCAACTGGCCGTGATTATGGGGCAACGGCATAGCAACCTCCCGATCTGATTTATATGTCAGTATAATTCATTCATGAAAAAACCGGTAATAAATTCCCGTTGACATATTTTTGTTTTAGTCTTACTCTTTAATTAAATGATTGTTTAATTGTTTAATCGAAAGGGGACTCTCATGAAAAAAACGTACAAGATTGACGTCGATTGCGCCAACTGCGCTGATAAAATGGAAGCGGCTGCTCAGAAAACGGCCGGAGTCAAAGCCGCTACCGTTAATTTTATGGCTTTAAAAATGATCGTTGATTTTGAAGACGATCAAGATATCGACACGGTTATGCGGGAAGTTCGCAAAAACTGTAAAAAAGTCGAAGACGACTGCGAAATTTACCTATAACGGCCAAATCGGCAAACGGGACAGGCGCTATGAACAAAAAACAGAAATCCATGTTGTTAAGAATTATCGTCGCGGCAGTCATGCTGATCGGTTTTCATTTTATGCCTTTGACCGGAGCGGCGCGGTTTACCGCATATTTTTCAGCTTATCTGATTATCGGCGGCGATATTCTGATAAAAGCCGGTAAAGGCATTAAAAATAAGCAGGTCTTTGATGAAAATTTTCTCATGGCCGTTGCGACGATCGGCGCGATTGCTTTGGCGCTTTACAAAACCGGCGATTATACGGAAGCCGTCGCCGTGATGCTGTTTTACCAGACCGGCGAATTGTTCCAAAGTTATGCCGTCGGGAAAAGCCGGAAAAATATCAGCGCGTTAATGGATATCCGACCGGACTACGCCAACATTGAACGCGGCGGACGGCTGGAGCGCGTCAGCCCCGAAAAAGTCGGAACCGGCAGTATTATCATTGTACAGCCGGGAGAAAAAATTCCTCTGGACGGAATCGTCATTCAAGGCGAATCCGCATTAAACACGGCAGCGCTGACAGGAGAAAGCCTGCCCCGTTCCGTAAAACCCGGCGACGAAGTCATCAGCGGTTGTATTAACATTTCCGGCGTTCTGCACGTTCAAACAAGCAAAGAATTCGGCGAATCAACCGTATCAAAAATTCTTGATCTGGTTGAAAACGCCGGTTCACGCAAATCAAAATCAGAAAACTTTATTTCAAAATTCGCGCGTTTCTATACGCCGGCCGTTTGTTACGGCGCTCTGGCACTGGCCGTTTTGCCGCCGCTGCTGCGATTATATCTGCTGGATTTGCCGGCCGATTGGGAAAACTGGATTTACCGCGCTCTGACTTTCCTGGTTATCAGCTGCCCCTGCGCTTTGGTCATCAGTATTCCTTTAAGCTTTTTTGCCGGAATCGGAGGCGCTTCCAGAGCCGGCATATTAATCAAAGGATCAAACTACCTGGAAACGCTGTCTAAAACGAAAATCGTTGTTTTTGACAAGACCGGCACCCTGACACAGGGCGTGTTTGAAGTCTGCGCCGTTCATCATAATGAAATGGACGAAGAAAAGCTGATTGAATTTGCGGCTTTGGTCGAATGTGCCTCTTCTCACCCGATCGGAAAAAGTATCCGGCGCGCTTACGGAAAAGAAATTGACCGTTCCCGCGTTTCGGATCTTCGGGAAATCAGCGGTAGCGGTATCGTTGCCTTTGTAGACGGAATCGAAGTTGCCGTCGGTAATGACAAATTAATGAAACATCTGAACATAAAATATATCGGCTGTCATCAGACCGGTACAATTATTCACACTGCGATCAACGGTAAGTACGCCGGTCATATTGTCATTGCCGACATTGTAAAACCGCAGGCAAAAAAAGCTGTCGCCGCATTAAAAGCCGCCGGCGTAAAAAAGACGGTAATGTTGACCGGAGATGCGGCCGGCGTCGGAAAACAGGTCGCCGATTTTTTAGGTATCAACGAAGCATACTGCGAACTTTTACCGGCAGATAAAGTTGAAAAAGTCGAAGAGCTGCTGAAAAATAAAACGGAAAAAGAAAAGCTGGCTTTCGTCGGCGACGGCATCAACGACGCTCCGGTTCTTTCGCGGGCGGATATCGGCATTGCCATGGGGGCTATCGGATCAGACGCGGCGATTGAAGCCGCAGACGTCGTATTAATGGACGATGATCCGATGAAAATTGCGGCCGCGATTCGCTTATCACGCAAATGTCTGCGAATCGTCTATGAAAATATATGGTTCGCGCTTGGCGTAAAAGCAGCCTGTCTGTTATTGGGCGCATTGGGAATAGCCAATATGTGGCTGGCTGTTTTTGCCGACGTCGGCGTAATGATTATTGCCGTTTTGAATGCGATACGAGCATTATTTGTCAAAAAGCAATCATAAAAAAACAGGCGTTTCCGCCTGTTTTTCTTTTTCTCTGCCCGGAACGGCAGAGGACTTTTTTTAACCTCTGGGCATAATTTTTGCCGGATTTCCGCCAACCATCGAATTATCGGGAACATTGCTGACAACAACCGTATTCGCACCGATAATGCAGTTGTTTCCGATTTTTACGGGACCGACAATAAAAGCCCCCGGATAAATCACGACATTATCGCCGATCTGCGGATAATTCGCCGGATTTCCCTGACGGCCGGGAAAATCTTTTCCGCCGATTGTCACGTTTTGATATAAAACGCAGTTTTTTCCCAGATGCGCATATTTTGAAATAACCAGCCCGACCGGTAAAATAAAGCGGGTTCCCTGAGCTTTTACAGCGTCAATATCACCGATATAACATGTTTCTTTTAACATACGTTCTTCGGCGCCCGTCATTTCCAGTCCGTCCGGAACGTCATTTTTAAAAACGTTGATAGCCGTTTGAATTTTATCTAAGAAATTAACCATGATTCAACCCTTTTGAATTTTCGTGTATCAAGATTAAAATCAGATCAGAAAAAACTCAAATAAAAAAAGCGGCCGTAAAACGGCCGCTTTTTTACCCTTCCTCCTGTCCGGAAGGAACAGGCGTCCTTTCTTCCAGTTTGGAATGACGTTTGGCATGGAATTTTTCACGTCGCTTAATGAAAGTAACAAACAGCATCGGAATAACGAAGATACCGAACGCCGTCGCAACGATCATGCCGCCGAACACCGTTGTACCGACGGAACGACGGGCCATAGCCCCCGCCCCTGATGCGATAACCAGCGGCAGCAACCCTAAAATAAAGGAAACCGCCGTCATCATAACCGCACGGAAACGCAGATGAGCCGCCTGTACGGCCGCCGCTTCCGGATCCAATCCATCTTTTTCACGCAGTTCCTTAGCGAATTCAACAATCAAAATCGCATTTTTGGACGCCTGAGCAATCAACAGAATAAACCCGATCTGAGCATAAACGTTGTTGACCAATCCGAACGTATACAGGAAAATCAACGCCCCTAAAAGCGCGACAGACACCGAAAGCAACACCGTAATCGGAATCATCCAGCTTTCATACAACGCCACCAGGAACAAATAAGCAAACAGAAACGCCAGAACCAAAACGACTGAAGTCTGTCCGCTGGCTTCTTTTTCCTGCAAAGACATGCCCGTCCATTCGTACTCATAGCCTTTAGGCAGAACTTCTTTGGACAATTTCTCCATTTCGTCCATCGCCTGAGTCGAGCTGAAACCGGACGCAGCCGAACCGTAGATTTTGACCGTCATCATATTATTATAACGGGTCAGCTGCTGCGGCCCCAAAATAGAATTAATCGTCAACAAAGAACGCATCGGAACCATATCGCCTTTATCATTACGGGCGTAAATCCGGAAAATATCGTCCTCTTTGCTGCGGAAAGATTCCTGTCCCTGCAGGTTTACTTCATAAACGCGGCCGTCCAATGTAAAGTCATTGATATAAGCATACCCCAGCGTTGATTGCAGCTGAGAAAACACATCTTGAATCCCTACGCCCAGCATCTGCGCTTTAATACGGTCCAACGTAACAAACAGCTGCGGCGTAGCTGTGTTAAACGTACTGTATACCATTTTCAGTTTGGGATCCTGATTTGCCGCCTGCAGCAATATGTTCATCACCTGTTCCATCTGCTGCGGCGTTTCACCCTGCGCGTTTTGCAAACGATAATCAAAACCGTCTGCCATACCGATACCGGGAATTGCCGGAACGTTAAATGTACGGATTAACGCTTCCTGAATTTGGTTTAACTGCGGTTGCAGTTTGGCCAAAATCGCCTGAACCTGCATTGACGTGTCACGACGGACTTCGTACGGTTTTAAACCGACGATCATCATACCGAAATTGGCGCCGTCGCCGCCGACCATACTGAATCCGGCAACGGCCATGACATTATTTACGGCCGGGTGAGCAGAGATAATTTCATAGGCTTTTCTTTGGACGGCCACCGTTCTGTCCATCGCGGCCCCTTCAGGCAACTGAATATCAACCATGAAAACGCCCTGATCTTCATCAGGCAGGAAGCCCGACGGCGTAATCTTATTCATACCGACGGCGGCAGCAATCACGGCGGCAATAATCAAAATGGACAAAGACGAATGACGTACCAACCGTTTAACAACGGACGTATACCCGTCGCGCCCCCGATCAATCTGACGCATCACCCAAGGAACCAGCCCCGTTTTTTTCTTTTCTTCCCGGTGCAGTAAAACGGCGCACAAAGCCGGCGATAACGTCAAAGCGTTCACGGCCGAAATCAACATTGAACAAGACACCGTCACGGCGAACTGTTTATACAGCTGCCCCGTAATGCCGGGAATAAAAATAACAGGCACGAACACGGACAAAATAACCAGCGTAATTGCAATAATCGGCGCCGTAATCTGACTCATCGCCTTTGCCACGGCGTCGGGAATTGTCAGATCAGGCTCTTCTTCAATCACGCGTTCCGTATTTTCAACGACCATAATCGCGTCGTCCACCACGATCCCGATAACCAGAACAATAGACAACAACGAAATCGTATTTGCCGAAATGCCGAACGGCGCCATGAAAATAAACGTACCGATCAGGGAAACGGGCACCGCCACGGCCGGAATCAACGTCGCGCGCCATGTTCCCAAAGACAAATAAACGACCAGCAGCACCAGAATAAACGCTTCGACAATCGTATCGAAAACTTCGTCAACCGTCGCTTCAATAAATACTGTCGTATCGAAAATAATGACGTAGTCAACTCCTTCGGGGAAGAACTGCTTCATTCTTTCCAGTTCCGCTTTGACTTTTGTCGCGACGTTCATGGCGTTCGCGCCCGGAGCCAGGTTAATCATCGCCCCGGAAGACGTACGGCCGTTATATTGGGAATAAGAAGAATACGACGTGGTTCCCAATTCAATTTTGGCGACGTCTTTTAACAAAAGCAGCCCGCCATCTTTATTGGCGCGCAGAATAATGTTTCCGAATTCTTCAGGCGTGCTTAAGCGGCCGGAAGTCGTCAACGCCAGCTGCAGCTGCTGGTCTTTCGGCGCGGGCGCGGCCCCGACGGACCCGATCGCGGGTTGAATATTCTGCGAAGAAATCGCATTGATCACATCTGCGTTCGTCAACCCGAAATTTGCCAGCCGTTCAGCGTCCAGCCAGATACGCATACTGTAGTCCATATCGCCGAATGTATTAACTTCCCCGACGCCGGTAACACGCGCCAGATCGTCTTTAATTCGGGATTCCATGTAGTTCGCCAGGAAATTGCTGTCGCGCGAACCGTCAGGAGAATACAACGCGAAAGCCATCAACATTGACGACGTGTTTTTCTTTACGGTTACCCCCTGCTGCTGCACTTCAGTCGGCAGCTGTGTGGAAATCTGGTTAATACGGTTTTGCACGTTCACCGTATTCATATCCGGATCCGTTCCCAAAGCGAAGGTAACGTCCAAAGAATACCGGCCGTTATTGGAACTGGTTGATTCCATATAAAGCATGTTGTCAACACCGTTGACCTGCGATTCGATAATCTGCGCAACGGTTTGTTCAATCACTTCCGCGGAAGCGCCGGGATACGTCGCCGAAACGGAAACCGACGGCGGCACAACGTCGGGCAGCTGAGCTACCGGAATTGTTTTTAAGGAAATCAGACCGGCAATCGTAATTACCAGAGAAATAACGATTGCCAGACGAGGTCTTTTAATAAAAATACGCGAAAACATAGAGCGTTATCCTTATTTCTTAGCCGGAGCGGCGGTTTTGGCCGATGCTTTTTTCGCCGGAGCGGCAGCTGTCGTTTTTTCCTTTGTTTTATCGGCCGGAGCGGCAGGCGTTAATTTAGCCGCGGGCATCGCGTCAATAATCACTTCCTGTCCCGGGCGGACTTTCTGCAGACCGGTTACGATAACACGGTCGCCGGCTTCCAGCCCGTCCAGAACAACAATGTCTTTGCCCTGTTCCGCGCCGACGCTGACCGGTTTATTGACAACTTTGTTTTGAGCGTCAACCACATAAACATATTTTGAAGAAGCGGAAGACATCAACGCCGCCTGAGAAATGACAATTTTTTCTTCCGGCGCTTCATATTCCAGCAAAACGGAAACAAACTGTCCGGAAACCAGCTGTTTGGCCGGGTTCGGGAAAACGGCACGCATTTTAACGGTATCCGTGGAATCGTCAACGACAACGTCCGTAAAATTAATCTGTCCGCCGTAACGGTAAACCGAAGAATCTCCCATAATCAAAGAAACGGCCAGACTGTCATTGTTTGATTTCAGCATACCCGCCTTTTGCATTGACAACAATTCACGTTCGGAAACGGAAAACAGAACATAAATCGGATCAAAGCTGACCATTGTCGCCAACGTTGTGTTAACCGGCAGATATTCACCCACCGAATAAGCGGACAAGCCGATTTTTCCCGTAAAGGGCGCTTTAATATTCGTATATCCCAGATCCAGTTTTGCCAGGTTCAAAGCGGCCTGCGCCTGCAGAACCTGCCCTTTTGCAACGCTGTTTTCGGCTTCGCGCGTGTCAACGGTTGACTGAGAAATATTACCCGTTTTGCGCAGTTCCAGTGCGCGGTCCAGATTCAGTTTGGCATTTTTCGCATCGGCTTCGGCTTTTGCCAGATTTGCCGCGGCTTCGGCGACCTGAGCTTCAAACGGTTCGCGTTCCAAAACAAATAAAATCTGCCCTTTTTTGACGATATCGCCTTCTTCAAACAGTCTGTCCTTTAAAAATCCGGCCACGCGGGCTTTCAGCGTAACGGAATTGACGGCGTCGATCCGTCCGGGGAAATTAAAACGTTCCGTGTATGACTTATATCCGGCCTTTTCAACAGTCACATGAGGTTTTTGAACAACCTGAACTGCGGCTTCTTTCTTTTTCAAACAGCCGTTCAGCAGTAAAACCGACGTTACGGCCAAAGCAAAAAATGATAAAGAACGATTTTTTAACATACACACTTCTCCCGACAAGGGTTCACACGAATATTGCCCCGAAAGCAATCAACCTTTTTTTATACATAAGTAACAGTGTTCCTACAAGCGCTTTTTATCAAATCCGCGTATTTAAAATCCACCAGTCCGGGTGATTTTTGCGTATTCGTTGACAACATAATGACGCGTCTTCGGGCGTGGCAAAAATCCCGAAACAAGTCCCGCCGCTGCCGGACATGCGCGCCAGACGGCATAAAGGATCTGCCTGCAGCGCTTGCAAAACTTCAAAAACGGACGGTTCGATCTGACAGGCCGCGTCGCTTAAATCATTCCGCCGCGCGGCCAAAGCCCGGATAAAAACGTCAAAATCCGTCATCTTTTCCGTGAACGGAGCCGGTGCGGAAAAAACAGGTTCGCGCGCCTTAAAAACAGCCGGAGTAAAAACGGGGCGGTTTGGATTGACCAGAACCAGAAACAAAACCGGCAATTCAGGTGCGGGCGTTAAAATTTCACCGATTCCGGACACCTGAACGGCTTTTGCCGCCAGACAGGACGGAACGTCCGCCCCCAGTTCCAACGCGATTTCATGCAGCTGAGCCGCCGGAATCGTCCGATTCCATAATTTCAACAACGCCTTCAGTACTGCCGCCGCGTCCGCTGATCCGCCGCCGATGCCGGCCGCCACAGGCAGATTTTTTTCCAGCAGTACTGCCGCCGCCGGTTTTCTGCCGCAGGCGTCGGCCAAAAGACGCGACGCTTTTAAAACAATATTTTCCCCACCGCCCGGCAAAGCGTCGGCATACGGTCCGCTGACGTCCAATGACAAAGAATCGGATTCACGAACCGTCACGACGTCCCCGTCCTTAGCAAAAACAAACAGGCTGTCCAGCAAATGATACCCGTCGCCGCGCCGCCCGGTAACGTGCAGATAAAGATTGACTTTGGCAGGCGCCTGAACAGAAACAGCCGTCATTTCGATTTTCCGGATTTTTTTCCCTTTGAATTTTTTCGATCCGGTAAAACGATCTTGTCACCGACGGCATCCAAACCTTTTTCCAGTTTCATTTCAACACGTTTACGGTCGTTATCGGGAAAATCATCTTTTAATCCCAGCGCTTTTGCCCATTGGAAACGTGCTTCGCGTTTACGCCCGACCCGCCAATAAGCATCACCCAGATGATCATTAATAACGGCGCTGCCCGGATCCAAAGCGACGGCGTTTTCCAGAACAATGACGGACTTAGGATAATCCTTTAACAAATAATAGGCCCACCCCAGACTGTCGACGATAAAACCTTCGCGCGGAGACAGCAGAGCAGCTCTTTCCAACATTTCTTTGGCCTTTGCGATATTTTTTCCCCGTTCGATCCAGGAATAGCCCAAATAATTCAGCGTCAACGGTTGATCCGGCGACAAAACCAAGGCCTGCAGCAGATCTTGTTCGGCCAGTTCCCACTGTTTGTCGCGTTCATACGCCGCCCCTCGGCTGTAAAACAAAACCCAGTGCGACCGATTCGGAACGGGAATACGGTTAATCGCCTCGCTGAGGGCCTCGATCGCCTGAGGAAATTTCTGAGCAGCGATAAAAATATCGCCCAGTTCCACCCACGGGAAAGCCAGTTCCGGTCGTTTTGCCGCCATTTTGCGCAGTTGTTTTTCAGCGCGCGTCAAATTTCCCTGACGTGCATAGATAATCCCCATGCGGATTTGGCTGGCATAGTATGTTTCCGAATTTTCCTTTTCTTCAGCATACAATTTCAGGGCTTCGTCATAGCGTTCCTGTTTTTCATAAATTTCGCCCAGCAGAACGCGCGCCAAAGACAGCGACGGATCCAGCCCCAACCCGAAACGGATAAAGAACAACGATATTTCAGGACTGCCTTTATCGGCCAGACTGCCGGAAATATCAAAGAAAGCCTCCGCCAACCCGGCTTTGGGAGTCGAGATGCTTTTGGGAACTTTTTTATTTGCCTGCACGGCCCCGGCGGTAAAGAACGTTTCGTCCAGCAAGGGATAAGATTTTGCCCCTTTTCGGTAAGCTTCGACCAAAGCGTTAAACTTTTTCGTTTCTCCCCGGCGCAGCAGGAAATTGCCGTAAGCCTGCGCCGCGCGTAAAGACAAGCCGCCCGGTTCGCCTAACAAAGCTTCATAATTTTCTTCTGCCTTTTCATCGTCGTTCCACAAATCATATAACAGGGCGGAATGAAAATAATATAGTGATTCCAACCCTTCTTGATTTAATTTTTCCAACGCTTTCAGCGCTTTTTTACGGTCGTTCAGCCCGGCCTGAATCCAGACTTCCAGCAGCGGATACAAAAAAGCGTTTTCTTCCTTTGCCGGGAAACTGTCGATCTGCTTTTGCGCCGCGGCAAAATCGTTTTTGGAAACATGGTAGGCAATCACGACCAAAGAAGCCAGCAAAGAATCCGGCGCGGCCTTTAATTCCGTCAGTGCATACGGATAAGCATCGTCAATACGCCCTTCAACCGTCAACAGCGCGAACATTTCCGACTGTAAAGCCTGATTGCCCGGATCGGCGTTCAAAGCTTCTTTCAAATAACGAACGGCGGTATCGAAATCCTGATCCTGGCGGGCCTGAAGATATAGCAAATAGCTGCCGACCGCCGCCGGTTTTTCGGATTTTGTTTCGGCCGGAGGCGTATCCGGAGCCGCCCCTGTATGATGCGGAACACAGGCGGCCAAGATTAAAATGAACAAAGCATATATTTTGGAATGTACGTGCATGATCAGATTTTTCCCAAACAAAGATTTTTTATTGTGTTCTGTTTTCCGTTAAAAATCAAGTCTGTCCTTTGTTTTCAAACCGATTCTTTTTTTAAAGAAAAAGTTTCAATTTACCGCCGGAAATATGGTACTTTACACTTATGACTGAAAAGACACCGTCCGAACAACTGCTGCAATGGTATATCACCGCCGGCGCCGATGAAACAATCGGTGACGTGCCCGTGAACCGTTTCGACCTGCCCCGGAAACCACCGCCCGCGGCCGAATCACAGCCGGACGTCTTTGTTCCCGCCGCGCCGCCTGCCCCCGCGCCGTCGCTGTTTTCGGCGGAATTACAAACGGATACGCTGGCCCGCCGCGCTTCAACGCTGGAAGAATTAAGGGAAATCGTCGCCAACTTTGACGAATGTCCGCTAAAGGCAACAGCGACCAAAATGGTTTTCGGCGCCGGAAATCCGCAAGCCCGGCTGATGATCATCGGCGAAGCCCCCGGCGCGGAAGAAGACAGACAAGGCCTGCCTTTTGTCGGGCCCAGCGGGCATCTGCTGGATTTAATGTTAAAATCCATCGGCCTGACCCGTCCGGACGTATATATATCCAATATTCTGCCCTGGCGTCCGCCCGCCAACAGAAAACCGTCCGAATCCGAAATCGCGCTGTTTACACCGTTTGTCCGCCGGCACATTGCTTTGGTAAAACCGAAAGTTCTGCTGCTGCTGGGCGGCAGCGCCGTATCCGCCCTGATGCATACGAACGCCGGAATCACCAAAACGCGCGGACGATGGCTGACATATACGGACGAAGATTTAACGATTGACGTCATGGCTTCTTTCCACCCGGCTTTTCTGCTGCGCACGCCGGCGCAAAAAAAGCTGTCCTGGCGCGATTTTTTGGCCGTTAAGAAAAACCTGGCCGTATGAAATCCGGGCACAGGAATAATTATGCCGATTCAGAAGACGTTCGTTTTCTTTTTCTCGGACCGTTCGGATTGTCGACTAGAATTTTGACGCTGCTGCCGGACGGCAGTTTTGCGGACAAAACAAAGATTTCATGATTTAATTCTTCTTTGTTTAAAGTTTGAAAATATTCCAGCACTTTTTTCAGCGTAACACGCTGCATGGGATCCATTTTGGGAATCTCGTCCATTTTTTTCGTGTAAAACGCCCTGATCCAACGGGAAACGGTTTGAACGCTGACGCCGACGATTTTGGCAATCATGCTCATCGACATACCGGACGCATACAACATGACGGCCGTTCTTTTTTCATGGTCGCTGCGGCCGTGCGGTTTTGTTTTTGTATACTGATATCCGCATTTTTTGCACTTATAACGCTGAAGCCCGAAAATAAACCCGTTTTTAACCGCTTTTTCGCAGCCGCATCTTAAACATTTCAGTTCCATTTTTCCAAGCTCCGCAAAAAAATTAAACCAATATTTGATATTTTGAAGATCGGCGGGGTAAAATCAAGTAAAAAATTCACGCTTCACTTTATAAATGATTTTTACAAAAAAATTTTTTCCTGTTATTTTTTATCGGCGGCATTATTATCAGCACGGCA
>ENA-ORPH01000409-ORPH01000409.1-human-gut-metagenome-genome-assembly--contig:-NODE-409-length-48153-cov-3.441661_pt1 | contig 48153 bp, 42 predicted proteins | sample MGYA00242142_ERZ509074 | MGnify/ENA primary metagenome ERZ509074 (study PRJEB26280, sample SAMEA2338724) | human gut metagenome | biome: human gut; feature: human-associated habitat; material: faeces...
CTGCAGGAGCTGGAGCCGGTGCTGCCGGAGCGGGTTCAGCCGCAGGAGCCGGTGCCGGTGCTGCCGGTTTCACGCTCTCCCGGACAGCCTGATCCGCCTGTTCACGGGCCGCTTTATTTTTTTGAAAACGTTCTTCTTCTTCCATTTGCCATTTGACACGATTTTGCGCGTCCTGACGCAGACGCTCTTTCATTTCATCGCGTTCTTTGGCGTGGCGGACTTTCAGATCCATTTTGTTTTTTAATGTATCCAGATCAAACTGACGTATTTCATCGGCCTGCTTAATCAACAGGTTGCGCATTTCTTCGGGCAAAGCAAGACGCGCGGATATTTTCTGAATCTTTTCCTGAAAAATCTCGTTAATCTGTTCATTATTCAGCTGAAATTCAGACTGCATTATCTGTTCGGAAGAAACTTCTTCGGCGCATACCGAAACAGCGGACAAAACCATTATTCCACAAACAGCCGAAACAATTTTAAACATAGCGTTCCTCTCTATTCCAACCCCAAACGGTTCAATTCAATTCCTTTCAGTTGCAGCAGATACAACAACTCTGCCAGCAATTCACGTTCATTTTCGTGCAGAACTCCGTCTGACAGCATCATTTGCAAAAATGTATGCACAAACAAAAATACAATATCCTGCGGCTGCCCGGCCACGATTTCGATCGCTTCAAAAAAGCTCTGTTCATCAGGGACAAGCATTGAAATATAATCCAACATTTCATTTTCGTCAAAATCAATAGTCGGACACCGCTGCGAAACATAAGACAACATCAGCTCGTTTTCTTCATCGCTTTTATTAAAATCGGATCCGGCGACAAAAGCCAGCGCGGCCAGATCATAACGGACAACGGATAAAACCTGCGCAAAACCGGCGCTGTCAACCTGATTATCCCCGCCCAGCCCGGCGACGTGGTACAGTAAAAATTCCCGCGGATTTTCACAGGCCGCCATTGTCCGCAGCTGATACAGCCGAACGCCTTTTGAAAAAGGAATCAGACGCGGAGCGGAAACATCATGACAAAAAGCGTCAATTAAAATATCGCCGCCGCGAGCGAACAAACGCCGGATCGTTATGATTCTGTCAACCAGCTGCCCGTCTTCGTCCCAATAAATAAAACCGACCGCAACAGACAAAGCCGTGGCAATGGTTCCGTCCGGCATTCCGGCGTCAACCGGCGCGAACAAAACGCCGGCGTTTTCAATTTCATCGGACAAATCCGAATTTTCCTGCCGTTCCCGCGGAAAATCACCGGCATAGTCCTGCGGCGTATCCGGCAGCGGCAGAGTTTGTTCTTCCGCCAGATGTTTTATGGATTCGGAAAAAGAAAAAGCCGCCGGATCAGAAGCCGTTTCCGTTTCTTCCGGAATAGAATCAAAAGATTCCCGCTCCTGCGGATAATCTTCAAACAAATCGTCGACATCGAAAGAAAGATCGTCATCGTCTTCATTTCGGGCTGCGATTCCCCGCAGTTTTTGAATTTGCGCCGTTTTCTGCTTTCTTTCCGTCAAAGACAAACCTTTTTCAGGACTTTGTTTTTCCGTTTTTTTCTCCGGCTGTTCTGCGGCAGGCGGCGGCTCTTCTTTTTTAGTTTTAAACAGGCGCGAAAAAAAACCTTTCTTTTTTTCGGCAGCTTCCCGTTTGGCCTGTTCAAGCTTTGCGACTTCTTTTTTTACTTCTTCGGGGCGGATATAACGTCCTTCAACCTGAGAATGACGTCGTTCTTTTTTTATCGGTCTGGCGACGGAACGAGCCTGCGCCCGCGCCAGATCCGTTTGTTTCTGCTGTTCCAGCTCCGTTTCCGAATTAAAGGGATCTTCCGGCAAATCGCCGCCGAGTTCCAAATCCGGCTGATCTATATATTCCTGCAATCGTCCCATCAGACTTTCCGATAAAATTTATTTTCTTAGTATTTTATACATAAAAAGAAATTAAAATAACTTAAATAATTTTCGGACGTAAAAAATGCATATTGATTTTATTTTGGATATCGGCTGTTTATGGTCATATATCACGTGGCGCCATTTACAGACGGCCATGCGGAGTTTTTCCCGTCCTGTTGAAATTACGCCGTTTTTTGTCCCGCCCTCTTCTTTTTTTCCCGGTTTTTCCATCAATCCGGCCGACAGGGCGCGTCTGCTGCGCGGCAAAGTCGAACCGCTGCTGCGCCAATCCGGAATAGATGTTTGTTTCGACGCTTTGCCCGATTTGCCCGAAGACGTTTCCCTGCCCTGCCAGCTGATAAGCCACGCTTTTGCCCGTCAAAAAGGAAACAGAGTTTTAAACGATGTTTTTGACGCTTTTTTCATATCCGGGCAAAATATCTGCGATATGGAAATTCTGATGCGGATTGCGGACAAAAACGGATTATCCGGTGTTTTTTTCAGGCAATGTCAGCCCGTTGTCCTGCCCCGTATGATTTACAAAGAACCGTTAAGAGCCGTCCCCTGCCTGATTTTTGACCGCAAGACCATGATATTCGGCGCTCAAAGCATTGCCTGTCTGAAAAACATGCTTTCTCTTGCTTTTTGTCTGCGGGAAGAAACAGGCATTGAACAAATTTAAATTGCATTTCAACTTTTTTTTGATATAAACAGCCTCGGAAACAAGACTTTTCAAGGAGGAACAATGTCAAAACCCGTTCGCGCTTCATGGGGATCAAAACTGGGATTGATTTTGGCGTCTGCCGGATCTGCCATCGGATTGGGAAATCTGTGGCGTTTTCCTTTTATTGCCGCAGAAAACGGCGGCGGATCGTTTTTGTTTATTTACCTGTTGTGCACGTTCAGTGTCGGCATTACGTTGGTTTTTGCTGAATCGGCGCTGGGGATAAAAGCGAAATCCGACCCGATCGGCGCCTTTTCCTGGATTAACCCGCGTTTAAAATTCATCGGCGCCATCGGCGTATTTACCAGCGCGATCATTGTTCCTTATTACAGCGTTGTCGGCGGCTGGATTGTTGCGTATATCGTTAAATCTTTTTCCGTCAGCGCCATTGAAAATTTTGAAGCCCATTTTACGCAATTTATTTCCTCCCCTCTGCCGCCGGTGCTGTTTTTTTATATTTATCTGCTGTCCACGGCTGCCGTCGTTTACATGGGCATTGAAAAAGGAATTGAAAAATTCTGCAAGCTGATGATGCCGCTGCTGTTCTTGCTGCTGATCGTGCTGATGATCCGTGTTTTGACGCTGGATAACGCCTGGGAAGGTGTAAAATTTTTCTTTATGCCCGATTTTTCAAAAATGACGGCAAAAACAATGCTGGCGGCGATGGGACAGGTCTTTTTTTCCATTTCCGTCGGTATGGGAATTTACATTACCTACGGATCATATGTCAAAGACGACATCAGCGTCGGTAAAACAATGTGGCCGGTCGTATCTTTGGACGTGCTTGTTTCATTATTGACGGGTCTGACGATTTTTCCCGCCGTTTTTGCTTTCGGTCTGCCGATGAACGCGGGGCCTTCCCTGACATTCATTACTCTGCCGAAAATTTTTGCAGCCATTCCTTTCGGACAATTTTTCGGTCTGGTATTCTTTATCATCTTGCTGGGAGCCGCCGTCACGTCGTCCATTTCGTTAATGGAAGTCGTAACGACTTTCCTGTGCGATCAGGTAAAAATGACACGAAAAAAAGCCGTAGCGGCCTATACGGCCCTCTGCCTTGTAACGGGAACCCTCGTTTCCTTGTCTTTCGGTAAACTCAGCGGCTTTAAAATCGGCGGCAAAATTCTGTTTGACCAGTTCGATTTTCTGGCGTCCAACATTTTGCTGCCGGCCGGCGGTTTTCTGACAAGCATTGCGATCGGCTGGATTTTAGGGCCGGAAAAGCTGGTTGTTTTCAACAACAAATACCTGCAGACCGGTTTTGAATTCTGCGTAAAATGGATCGCACCCGTCAGTGTGCTGGCTATTTTATTAAACGCCCTCGGTTTAATTTAAGCTTCTTTTTTTCTGCGCCGGATCGGAAGTTTTTTATGGGGAACCGCTCTGGGTCGAACCTTCCAGCTGCGGCGGTCTTTCGGATCGGCCAGAACAAAAGCGTCCGATTTCGGCTGAACCAGAATCTGCGTCGGGTATAAACTGCGCAGACCTGTCAGCATATAACAGATAATGCAGACCGCTCCGGCATAAGGCGCAATTTGATGGCCGAACATTTCAACGGCCATAAAGGTTGCGGCCAAAGGCGTATTAACGGCTCCGGCGACACAGGCGACAAATCCCAGCGCACCGAAAAAGCCGACGTCCAGACCGAAAACCCCGGCGAACAGACTGCCGGCCGCCGCCCCGATATAAAATGTCGGTGTCAAAACGCCGCCGGATCCGCCGCCCGACAAAGTAACCGCCAGCAAAACGGATTTAAGCAAAAAAGCATACCACGGCTGTTCCTGCCCGGAAAAAACAAGCATCAGCCCCTCTTCCCCCATTCCCAGCAACCGGTTTCCCCAGACCGCCGCCGTACAAAGCAGTATTCCGGAGGCAATAAAACTTTTCACAGGCAGAGAAATTTTCATTTTTTGAAACCAACCGCAGATAAAATGAACAGTTTCAACATGATAAATACAGACAAAACTGAAAAAAACGGCCGCCAGAACGCACCAGCTGAAAACCGTCAGAGAAAGCGGCGGAATCGCAACGGCGGGAACGGCATACGACACCCCCATAGCAACGCAGACAAAATAAGACGAAATGCTGCTGATCACTGCCGGTAATAAAACCGGATAAAAGAAATCGCCGACGAACAGCACTTCCACTCCGAAAATCGCTCCGCCGATCGGCGCGCCCAAAACTGCGGACAAAGCGGCGGAAACACCGCATATTACCAGTTTTTTTCGTTCTTTTTCAGAAAATTTCAGCCATACGGCCAAAGCCGAAGTAAATCCCGCGCCGATTTGAACGCTGGGCCCTTCCGTGCCGACGACTCCGCCGGGAGCCAACGTAAATATCGTAGATAAAATCTTGGCGGGAACAACCAGAAAAGGAATCCGCGCCGCCCGGTAATGAATGGCGGAAATCACTTTGTCCGTTCCGTGCCCTTCGGCCGCAGGAGAAATCAGACGGATACTGTAAATACTGGCCAGCAGCCCCGCGGGAATTAAAGCATAACGCCAATCCGGCAAACCGGAAACGTACCGAATACAAGCTTGCAGCAAAATCAGAAATCCCGCGATCAGTCCGCCGGTCAGCGCACCGGCAACGACCGATAAAAACAGCCATTTCAAAACATTCATCAAAATGATTTCTTCGTTTTTTATTTCCTGTATCGGAATCATTTTCATACAAGCCTTTCGGTCAGATTTTCCGCTGTTTGGCAGATTAAGTTTAATTATAAAATTTTACAACAATTATCAAAAAAGAGATGTTTATCAACACCGTTAAAAGAAATATTATAAACGGCACAAGAATCAGCCAGGAGAATTCGGATATGAACATTTATGATTTTTCAATGTTAAAGGCGGACGGCACCTACCAGCCTTTGTCGGATTACCGCGGAAAAACGGTTTTAATCGTCAATACGGCCAGCAAATGCGGTTTTACGAAACAGTTCGCGGGTCTGGAGGCTCTGTATAAAAAATTCAAAGACAAAGGTTTCGTTATTCTGGCGTTTCCCTGCAATCAATTTTTAAAGCAGGATCCCGGCACAAACGAAGAAATACAAAATTTCTGCAAAGTCAATTTCGGCGTAACTTTTCCCGTTTTTGCCAAAATCGACGTCCGCGGAAAAACGCAAAATCCGCTTTACAACTACCTGACAAAAGAATCCGGCCCGGATTTCAAAGGCGCGATCAAATGGAATTTTACAAAATTCTTAATCGACAAAGACGGCGAAATCGTCAAACGCTACGCTCCGCCCGTCACGCCCGAAGAAATCGTCGACGATATTGCCCGACTGGTCGGATAGGCGTTTTTTTCCGAAATTGTTGACAAAAATTTACACAAAGCATATATTTTATCTGCTTCAATACTATAGCGGAAATATAAGCGATGTCATTTTTATCCGACATTTTTAAAAAGTCTTCAATAAAACAGCCCCCTGAAAAATTTACAATCCGCGGGGTAAACGTTTGTGTTTCCGCCGAAGAAAAGCCCTTTGTCGAAGAACTGTTTTCTTCTTTGGCCGCAATTCCGACCGGACGCCGGGCCATTGAGGACATGAAAAAATACAAAACGGAGTTTCTGCTGGAAACCTCGATGGGAACGACAGGCGGCTGTTTTGAACCTGGAAACAATAGAATCGTCATGGCAAAATCCATGGGTATGGATTTCATGCAGTTTGCTTTGGTGCACGAAGCGCGCCACCTGTTGCAGGACAAACAGGGCCGCCATGAAGTCGAAGAAAAAAATCTGGATTATGCGTCATATCTGATGATCAACCGCGCGACCGAAGCCGACGCACAGACGCAGGCGCTGCAAGCCTGCCTGGAATGGCAGGCGCAGGGACATATCGAACCGATGAAATGTTTTGAAAAGTGTTACAAAACAATTACCGACGCTTACCACAAAAACAATTCCCTGTCCGACGCTTTCAAAGGGTGGTACAAAGACGAAACGAATGTCGCGTCTTATGAACACAGTTACGACGTCGTGCCGTACTTGTCCTGCCTGACCGAAGAACCCCGCAAAGACCCCCTTGTTTCGTTAAAACCGGCAGAGATTGCGAAATTCTGCGGTGCGGACCGTGTTGAAAATTTTGAACGTTTTTTAAACAGCCGACAGGCCGGACACGTCAATTTAATGACTAAAACGGCTCTTGAATTTTATGACGTCGTTTCGATGACCAAAGGGGCGCCGCATGATTCGTCTTTGGATAATATTCCCGTCCGCGATTTAAAGGGCAATATCAGCGCTCAAATCGCCGCTGAAAAATTTTTGTACCGGGCGGGCAATGAATTTGCCCCGTCGACGACCAAAGAACCGGTCAAAAGAAATATTTTAAAGGCTCTTTCTTCCGCTATAAAAGCGATTGACAACATCAATTACGCCGCGGCAAAAGGCAAGACGGATTCAAAGGCCGAAGCCGTTCTGCGGGCCAGCAAAGAACGGGCCGGAAAAGCCGCCGTGGAAAAACCCGTCAAAGCGTTTTTATCGGCATGGCTTTCTTCCCAGCGCTGTTAATCCGCCGAAATATTGCCAAAATTATTGACAAAAAAAGCAAACGGGCGCATTATCCGTTTTATGCTTAATCATTGGGGATAACAACTATGTCTTTACAAACGGCTTTTGAACAATCAGCCTTAAAACAAGAAGAAGTTAAACAATATGACCTTTACGGCGTTAAAGTCAACGTCACGCCCAGCGAAAAGAAATTCGCCGAAGATTTATTTGATTCTCTGGCGGCCATTCCGACGGGACGCAAAGCGATCGAAGACATGAAAAAATACAAGGTCGATTTCTTTTTGGAAACGGCTTTGGGAACGGCGGGCGGTTATTTCGACCCTGAAAACAATCAGATTGTCATGGCAAAATCTCTGGGCATGGATTTTATGGAATTTGCTTTGGTGCACGAAGCGCGTCACCTGCTGCAAAACAATCAGGGACGCAATGAAGCCGAAGAACAAAATCTGGATTATGCGTCGCGCCTGATGATTAACCGAGCGACCGAAGCCGATGCGCAGACGCAGGCGATCCAAGCCTGCAAAGAATGGGAAGCGCAGGGACACGACGCGCCGATGAAACGTTTTGAAAAACATTACAAACCGATCGTCGACCGTTTTAACCGGTCCCAATCCCTCTCCGACGCTTTCAAAGGCTGGTATGACGACGAACGAATCAGCGCGTCTTATGAACAAGGATATGATATTGAACCGGCCGTAAAAACACTGTTCCGCAAACCGGACGCCCGTCCTTACGTTTCTTTAAAACCGGCGGATATCGGAAAATTCTGCGGCGCCGACCGCGTAGACGGCTTTGAGGAATTTTTGGAAAGCAAACAGGCGCGCCAGGTTCATCTGCTGACAAAAACCGTTATGGAAATGTATGACGCGGCCGCAACGGCAAAAGGAGCTCCGCACGATCCGTCTTTAAACAGCGTTCCCGTCCGTGATTTGAACGGCAATACGGCGGCTCAAATGTATGCGGATAAATACATCAAGGAAACGCGTAAACAGGTACAGTTCTGTATGCCTTTGGATCCGCGGAAAAACGCTGTTTCAAAATCTGTTTTACGAGCCGTTGACGCGGTCGAAAAAATCAATCAGGCCGCAATTAATGGCAAGAAGGACGTCGAGTCTGAAAAAGCCATACAAACGGAAAAGAAAGCGGTTCATGCTCAAATGCAAAACCTGAACCCGGCGGCCGTAAAAATAGCCGGACAAAGAGGCCGTTAAACCAAAACATATAAAAAAACTCCGCTTTTAAAGCGGAGTTTTTTTTATTTCAGATATTTTTTCAAATATTGCCCTGTATAGCTTTCGGGGCATTGAGCCACCTTTTCCGGCGTGCCTTCCACAACAATCGAACCGCCGCCGCTGCCGCCTTCGGGCCCCAGATCCACAATCCAATCCGCCGTTTTAATAACTTCCAGATTATGTTCGATAACGATAACGGTATTGCCCTGATCAACCAGCTGATGCAACACGTCCAGCAGCTTGGCGATATCTTCAAAATGCAGTCCGGTCGTCGGTTCGTCCAAAATGTAAACCGTCCGTCCCGTCGCTTTTTTCGACAATTCCTTAGACAGCTTGATTCGCTGCGCTTCCCCGCCCGACAAAGTCGTCGCCGACTGTCCCAGTTTAATATATCCCAGCCCGACGCGCTGCAGCAGTGTCAGCCGGTTTTTGATTAAAGGCACGGCGTCAAAGAAAACGACCGCTTCGTCCACCGTCATATCCAAAACGTCGGCAATGGATTTGCCTTTATATTTTACCTCCAGCGTTTCACGATTATAGCGCGTTCCTTTACATTCGTCACACTGTACATACATGTCCGGCAAAAAGTGCATTTCAATGCGCAAAACGCCGTCCCCCTGACAGGATTCGCACCGCCCGCCCTTGACATTAAAAGAAAACCGGCCAGCTTTATACCCGCGCAGTTTTGCTTCGGGCAAACCGGCGAACCAATCGCGGATATGCGAAAAAACGCCCGTATATGTTGCCGGATTGCTGCGCGGCGTACGTCCGATCGGCGACTGGTCGATATCAATCACTTTATCAATGTTTTCCAGTCCCTCGATTCTGTCATGCGCCCCGACAGTCAAACGCGTGCCGTTTAAAGCTTTCGCCAGCCCTTTATATAACGTCTCAATCACCAAAGACGACTTGCCGCCGCCTGAAACACCGGTCACGCATGTCAGCGTCCCCAAAGGAAATTTAACGTCAATATTGCGCAGATTATGGATCTTTGCCCCGACAACTTTTAACGACTTGCCGTTTCCTTTTCGGCGCTTTGGCGGAACGGGAATCTTTTTTGTACCGGCCAGATAACGGCCGGTCAGGCTGTTTAAATTTTCGGCGACTTCCTGCGGCGATCCGGCGGCAATCACGCTGCCGCCCAGCGATCCGGCGGCCGGCCCCATGTCAATCAGCATATCGGCGGCGCACATGGCGTCTTCGTCATGTTCGACAACAATCACCGTATTTCCCAAATCACGCAGACGGAACAACGTCGACAACAGCCGGTCATTGTCACGCTGATGTAGCCCGATTGACGGTTCGTCCAAAACATACAAAACCCCCGTCAATCCGGATCCGATCTGCGAAGCCAGGCGGATACGCTGGCTTTCCCCGCCGGACAGAGTTCCCGACGAGCGCCCCAGCGACAAATATCCCAACCCGACATTAATCAGAAAATCCAACCGTTCGTTTGTTTCGCGTAAAATTCTTTCGGCGACCTCACGATTTTGAGGCTTCAGCTTTCCGGCAATGCTTCCGAACCATTCGCGCGCTTCGGCAATCGACATGTTCGTAATGTCGGCGATATCCTTTCCGTCGATTTTAACAGCCAGCGCTTCGGGCCGCAGCCGTTTTCCGCCGCAGTGTTCGCAAACAATGTTGTTTTGAAATTTCTGGATTTCTTCGCGCATATATTCGGAATCGGTTTCCAGAAAACGGCGGTTCAAATTCGGTATTACGCCTTCAAAAGACATATTGCCGAATAAAATCGCGCGCTGCGTTTCTTTGGGCAAGTCACACCAGCGGGCAGATAAATCCAGATGAAACCGCCGGCTTAAGCCCTGCAGCGCCTCGCGATGCCAAGGGTAAATTTCCCCGTTTGCCCCCGACCACGGCGCGATCGCCCCTTCGTCCAAACGCTTGGTTTTATCGGGAATAACCAGCTCCGGATCCACATACAGCTTCACCCCCAATCCTTCACATTCCGGACAGAAACCGTGCGGATTATTAAAAGAGAACAAACGCGGTTCGATTTCTTCAATCGTGAATCCGGAAACCGGACAGGCGTAACGCGACGAAAACATCATTTCTTCGTGTGTTTCGGCATTTTCCGCAACGGCCAGGCCGTCAGACAGTCCCAAAGCCGTTTCAAAAGATTCGGCCAAACGGCTTTCCATGCCGGGCCTGACAACCACACGATCGACAACGACGCTGATATCATGCTTAAAACTTTTATTTAATTCCGGCGTTTCTTCTATATTGTAAACGACGCCGTCTATTTTCAAACGCTGAAATCCCTTTTTCTGAAATTCTTTGATTTCTTTTTTATATTCGCCTTTCCGGCCGCGCACGACAGGGGAAAGCAGAAAAAGTTTGGTGCCTTCGGGCAAAGCCATAACTCTGTCTACCATTTGCGTAACGGTCTGGCTTTCAATCGGCAAGCCTGTCGCCGGCGAATACGGAATACCGACGCGCGCCCACAGCAAACGCATGTAATCATAAATTTCCGTAACCGTCCCGACAATGGAACGCGGGTTATGCGACGTTGTTTTTTGTTCAATCGAAATGGCCGGCGACAACCCTTCAATCAGATCGACGTCTGGTTTTTTCATTAAATCGACGAACTGGCGCGCATAAACGGACAGACTTTCGACATACCGGCGCTGGCCTTCGGCATACAGCGTATCAAAAGCCAAAGACGATTTGCCCGACCCCGACAGCCCCGTAACGACGATCAGTTTGTTTTTGGGAATATCCAGATCGACGTTTTTTAAATTATGTTCGCGCGCTCCGCGGATTTTAATATAGTCCATAACCAATCCCTTCAAAAAACCAACGTTCAAGATATAAGATTGTTTAGACTAAATTTAAAGAACTATTTTCCCGCGTTAAACGACGCACAAATCGTCGGCTTTGTCTGTTCGATATAATTTGTGCAGCGTTTGAATTCCTGATCCTGCAAAGCCTGAATGGTTTGCGACACGGCGGGGACGGCTCGCACGGCGCGCTGGAACGTCAAATGCGGAAATTGCCGGCAATACTGGTCGACCTTTTCCAGCAAAGTCCATTCGTTATCTGTCACGGACATACCCACCAGCCGATTGCCGTAAATATCCTGCAAAGCGGAAACATATCCCATCATGATCGAAGCCAAAGACTGCATTTCCAGTTCTTCTTCTTTGCTGGCCGGAGCCGTTCCCAGAACAGTTCTGGAATAAACGTCGGAAAAATCCAAACAAGTCGGCAGCGCTTTGACTTCCCTGCTGTTCTGACAGACAGCCTGCCTGGGAAAAGTCCAGAAAAATACAGCGCAGACAAAAAGGAACGTCCCAAATTTTTTCATTCAATATCCCCGTTTCAGATAACACCGTCTTTTTTATTACAGCGTATACAAAAAAATAAAAAAAATCAATGTAGCGCGGCCCCTCTGTCCCTTCGCGGGATATTTTTTACGTCTGCCGTTTGTCGATTCAGATATTTTTTATCATTTTGATTTATTGTATCATTATGTCATTAAAGACAGGTTGCAATCTATCTATGCCTTTCGTCACAGGTTAAAATAAATATAATGTGCTACAAAGGAACGGATAAAAAATGAGGATTTCGGCTTATGCCTGTTAAAGTTACTTTTTGGGGGGTGCGCGGCAGTATTCCTTGTTGTTCCGCAGAACATACCGTATACGGCGGCAACACCTCCTGCGTCGAAGTGAATTTAGACGGGGAAACGGTCATTATTGACGCCGGATCGGGCATTCGCGCTCTGGGCATCAGTCTGGCCAAACGCAAAATCAACCGTATGACGCTGCTGATTTCGCATACCCATTGGGACCATATCTGCGGTTTTCCTTTTTTTTATCCGGCATTTCAGGAAACGTCAGACCTGAATATTTATGCCGCCCGGCTGCCAAACGGACAAACGGCGGAAGAGGTCTTTGACATGTTAATGTCAGCACCGTTTTTTCCTTTACCAATGCACATGATCCCTTCGGTTCTGCATTTTCATAACTTCAAGACCCCGGAAAGCTTTAAACTGTTTGACGGCCGGGCGGCGCTTCGCACGCACGCCTTGGTTCACCCCAACGGGGCGACAGGCTATCGTTTGGATTATCAGGGCAAATCCGTTTCATACGTTTCGGACTACGAACACTGTTCGCCCGACGGCGTCGAAGAACTGGTTGATTTTGTCAAAGACAGCGACTTGATGATTTTTGACGCAATGTATACCCCTGACGAATATGAATTTCTTAAAGGCTGGGGACATTCCACCTGGTCAGAAGCCGCCAAACTGACAAAGGCGGCAAATATCAAAAAAACAGCGCTGTTTCATCACGCGCCGATTCATAACGACGAAATGATGCGCAAAATTGAACAAGAAGCCCAAAAAGCGGATTCGCGTTTGTTTGCCGCCAGGGAAAATATGTCGCTTACCCTTTAAAAGTAAGCCTGTAAAGCCAGAAAATCCTGACGGGCATAATACCAGATCAGGCGGTAAAAAAAGACGATTCCGCCAAACCCTCTTTCCACAAACGCAAAAACCGTCCCAAAGGTCAGACAGTTTGCTCCCGGCAAAAAACAAATCGTGAATAAATAACCGGCGACTTTAAAATCTGTCTGACGCGGGTGCAGTTGTTCGGCAAAAGAACATAAATTATAACACGCTGCCGCCCCCAAACCGATCAAAGTCCAATCGGGCATGTAACCGACAACACGGCTGACGGCAGCGGTTAAAAAGATCATTGTAAAAGCTGTCAGCGGAAAAAAATACGGCGCAATGGCAATCAGCCAGTTGCCTTTGCCGGTAAAAACCATGGAACCGCCGCCGGTGTCGAAAACTTCCAAATGCCGTACAGGGTGCAAAGTCAACATGGCAAACAAAGAATGCGTCATTTCATGTTCCATTGTTTCCGCAGCTCCGCGCCGCATAATAAAAAACACCCGAACAGCGGCAAAAAATCCGGCCCCGATAGCAAAATATATCAGGTTATGCCAGTTTAACTGATCCCTGATCACGTAATAACGCTGAAATGACTGTACCGCCGCGGGCACGGCCAGCAACATTGCCGCCGCCACCGGCCATTTGATAACGCCCAGAAAAAGATTGATATAATTCCTGCATGAAACCAGATGATTGCCCAAAGACATACCGCAACCCTTTTTATATAAAAGGCGGGAACTGTTACGATTCCCGCCCGATAACCTTATGACAGCTCGGGAGCCGGCGGCAGCTTTGCCAACATTGCCGGCGTGACCAGAACAACGCCTTTTTCCGATACATAGAAATATTTGGCGTCTTCCTGCGGATCTTCGCCGATAACCAGGCCTCGCGGAATCACGCAGCCCTGAGCCAAAATCGCTTTTTTAACGCGGGCATGACGGTTAATGACGCAATTCGGCAAAATGACGGAATCCTCAATCAATGTAAAGGAATGAACGCGCACGGCGGAAAACAGCAAAGAATGACGTACCGTTCCGCCCGATATAATACAGCCGGCGGATACCAGCGACTTTACGGCCATACCGGTTCTTAAATCGCTTTCAAACACAAATTTGGCCGCCGGGTGCTGTTCCTGGAACGTCCAGATCGGCCAGCGCGAATCATACAAATCCAAATCAGGAACAACATTCGTCAAATCCAGATTTGCTTCCCAGTAAGCGTCCAAAGTTCCCACATCGCGCCAATAAGCTTCGTCCGTTTTGTTAAAGACGCAACTGTCCTGAAAACGATGGGCGACCATTTTGACTTTACCGACCAGCGACGGCAGAATATCTTTGCCGAAATCATGCGAAGAGTTTTTGTCCTGCGCGTCCTTTTCCAGCAAATCAATCAGGAAATCGGCGTCAAAAATATAAATCCCCATGCTGGCGAAAGAACGGTCGGGTTTTCCGGGAATAGACGGCGGATTTTTCGGCTTTTCAACAAAACGGACAATGTTGCCTTCCGCATCTGCGTCCAAGATGCCGAATTCGTGCGCTTTTTCGATCGGCACTTCAATACAGGAAACGGTAGCCTTCGCTCCCGCTTCAATATGCTGCTTGAGCATTTTTGAATAATCCTGTTTATAGATATGATCACCTGCCAAAATCAGAATGTATTTCGGCGCATGAGCGCGAATCGTATCCAAATTCTGATAAACGGCGTCCGCCGTGCCCTGATACCAGACTTCATCGGACGTCTGCTGCTGAGCCGGCCAGATTTCGACGAATTCGTTTAATTCCGGCTGCAAAAAGCTCCACCCCTGCTGGATATGCTTAATCAGGCTGTGCGCTTTGTACTGCGTCAAAACGCACATTCTGCGCATGCCGGAGTTAACGCAGTTAGACAACGGAAAATCAATAATTCTGAATTTTCCGCCGAAATGAACGGCAGGTTTGGCCTGCACTTCCGTCAGATTTTTTAAACGCGACCCTTTACCGCCTGCCAACACCAAAGCAAGAGTATCTTTTCTTGCCGAAATCAAATTCACTTCGTCCATGCCGCACTCCCTTAAATAACCGCCTAACGGAAAATATAAATTAAAGATTCTTCCAAAAGAAGATATCTGCTTGATTTATATTAACTATATTATTTCCGAAAAGCAAAGAAGAAAAACGCCCCGCCCAAAGCTCAGAACAAATAGCGTACTTTCAGCGTTCCGTTGATGGCTTCCAGTTCTTTTTGCAGATCGGCGGCATTGTCCAGATGACCGTCCACATCAACGACGACATAAGCGTATTCTCCGTCCGTGCGCAGATACTGCCCGCTGATGTTCAGACCGTATTTGGAAAATACGCCGTTGATCGCGCTTAATACGCCGGGAACGTTTTTATGAATATGCATAAAGCGCGTCGTTTTGCCGCTTTCCTGAACGGGCAGAGAAACTTCGACACAGTTGACCGCCCCCAGCGTTGAACCGTTGTCCGAATATTTAACCAGACGTTCGGCGACTTCCAGACCGATATTGGCCTGCGCTTCCAATGTCGAACCGCCGATATGCGGCGTTAAAATCAGATTTGTCATGCCGCGCAGAGGCGAAATAAACTCTTCGGATTTATCGGCCGGTTCTTTGGGGAATACGTCCAAAGCCGCTCCGGCGATCTGCCCCTGATCCAGCGCCGTTTTCAAAGCATCGATGTCAACAACGCTGCCGCGCGCCGCATTGATGAAAAACGCGCCTTTTTTCATGGCGAAAAATTCGGCGTGCGAAAACATATTATCCGTCTGCGGGGTCTGCGGCACATGCAGGCTGACGACATCTGAAACACTCAACAGTTCGGACAAAGACGCACACGGTTCCGCGTTGCCCAAAGCCAGTTTGTCAACGATATCGAAATAACGCACTTTCATACCCATTGCTTCGGCCAGAATTGACACCTGCGTTCCGATATGACCGTATCCGACAATTCCTAAAACCTTGCCGCGGACTTCCGTCGCGCCTTTGGCATTTTTCAGCCAGACGCCTTCGTGGGCGGCGGCATTGCGCTGCGCGATCCCGCGCATCAGCATGACAATTTCGCCGATCACCAGCTCGGCAACCGAACGCGTATTGGAATAAGGCGCGTTAAAAACCGGAATACCGTGCGCTTTGGCCGCATTCAAATCAACCTGATTCGTCCCGATGCAGAAACACCCGACGGCCATCAGTTTTTTGGCGGCTTCAAACACGTCCGCCGTCAGCTTTGTTCTGGACCGGATCCCGATCATATGCACATCGGCAACCGCTTTTTTCAACTCTTCGTTGTCTAAAGCGTTTTTTAATACGACCAGATTGTCATAACCGTGATTTCTGAAGTATTTTTCAGCGTTCGCGTGCAAATCTTCCAACAGCAGGATTTTGATTTTATCCTTGTTCAGGGACATTGTCGTCATTCTTTTTTCCTTATCAAAAACACAAACTGATCTTTCTATACACCAAGACGATTATTGTTTAAAGTTTTGTTTTTCACGTTTTAAATTATTGCACATTGCGCGCAAATCAGTTAAAAACTGAACAATCATCTGTTGTTTTCATAAGGGAGAATATTAAATGACAGCCCAAGCAGAACAAAAATTAACCCAGCTGGGAATCACTTTACCGGCCGTTGCCGCGCCCGTCGCCAACTATGTCGGTTGGACCGTCAGCGGAAAGACGGTTTACGTTTCCGGCCAACTGCCAACCGCCAACGGCGCTTTGACGCACAGCGGACATCTGGGCGCGGAATTAACCGCCGAACAGGGGGCTGCCGCCGCGCGTCAGTGCGCGATCAATATTTTCGCCCAGCTGAAAAACGCTTGCGACACATTGGCGCCCGGCAAAGGACTGGACGCCGTAAAAAAAACCTTAAAGCTTGAAGGACTGGTCAGCGCTTCTGCCGATTTCAAAGATCACCCGAAGGTCATCAACGGCGCGTCCGATTTAATGGTTGAAGTTCTGGGAGAAGCCGGAAAGCATGCCCGCGTCGCTTTCGGCGTCGCTTCTTTGCCGTTAGGGGCCGCGGTCGAAGTTTCCGGCATTTTTGAACTTGACCTGTAATTGCCGGCGTTAAAATAACTTACGGACATATAATAATTATAACAAAGGAAGTCCTTGTTTATGCGTTGTTTTTTATTTTGCTTTGCCTTGATCGGCACGTTATTGATCAACTGTTCCGCCGGAATTGCGCAGGAAGATGCTGACGTAACCATTGATTCGGATCTGGTTGAAATATTGGATTCTTTTGATAAAAAAGACGGTGAAGACCCGTATGCCGTCCCAAAGCTGTCGGATATTCTGGAAGCGAAGGGAACCGTCGTTTTTTTCGATAATACAAATTCTTCCGGGAAAAAACCGACATTGGGCGGCAATGTAAAAACAAAACAATCCAACGTTTTGCAGCGCACTTTGGAAAGAGCCCGGCGGCGTCTGTTCGGTTCGTCCGAAAAACAGCAGCAACCGGAAGCAGCGCCCGTTTTTTCCGATCGCACGCGTGAACCCGACTGGTTTGCCCCGCAGACGACAGACACGATAAAACCGCGTTTTTTATCATTGGATTATGACGGCGAAAAAACAGTCGCTCTGATCCCGCCGGATACATTTATCGAAGTCCCCTATTTAAAACACATTCCCTATTTTTTCAGCCGGATTGAAATTCTGGGAAACGGATCAATCAAGGTCACGGAAACCATTGAACGGGTCGTAGAACCGAAAGAAACCGATTTTCGCGGCATTGAACGGTATTTTCCCAAGTATCATTCGGACCGCACAGGCAAACAATACAGAACGGACATAACCGTACTGGAAGCTTTTGTAGACAACGCGCCGATACAGGCAAAATTACTGCCTGATATCGACGGCATCAAAATGACGCTTCATTCCGATGATCCGTTAAAACCGGGAACGCACTTATATCAGACGACATATCTGCTTTCCAATAAGATCGCGGAATTCAAAAACAATTCCGAAAATGCGGAAATACCCGACTTTAAAGAATTAATCTGGGAAGTCACCGGTTCGCACTGGGATATTCCCGTCATGCGCGCCGGCGCCGTTATGATCTTTCCGCCGGAATCAATCTTGTTTTCCCAAGCCGCCATTACCAGCGGTCCCAACGGATACGGCCATAACTATAAAATCAGAAAAGACAAAGAAAATAATCTGTCTTTTGTCATTACCTTCCCGTTGGCGCCTTATGAAGGGCTGACAATTTTGGCCAACTGGGCGGAAAAGAACCCGGCGCCCATGTTCCAAAACGGCAAACTTGACAGATTCATTATCGAACACGGCACGGCCGGCGTCGCTTTAATCGCTTTTCTGTTTATCCTGTCCTACTATCTGGCGACATGGCTCAGCCTGCGCAAAAATCAGGAAAAATCAGACATCAAAGCCGCTCCTTTACAAAAAGGGGACTTGACTCCCGCGGTTTTAAATTACGCTCTGAATAAAAAAATATCGCCGAAATCATTGTTTATCATTCTGTTAAACATGGCATCCAAAGGTTTTCTGGCCTTTGACGAACAAAGCGACGGAATGCTGCTTTTAATCAAACAGACGGATAAGGAAACCGGCCTTACGCCTTTGGAAAAAAAGGTTGCCGGAAAACTGTTCATTAAAGAAAGCACTTCTTTTGCCCTGACGAACGCCAACGTTCTGCGTTTGAAAAGGCTGATGAGCGATATTGAAAAAAGCCTGCTGAAAGAATACCGCAAAAAATTCACCGTATTTCCGCAGACTTATTTCTGGTTCGGTATTTTAATGGCCGTTATCGCCGCAGCCGCCATTTCGTCAATGTCTTTGTTCCCCGCCGTAACGGCTTTAACGTCCGCGGCATGCGCCGTCTGCCTGATCCCGGCGACGGTAATCGCAACAAAAACATACGCGCAAATGAAAGGTGTTTCATTCAAAGAAAACAAACTGCGTCTGCTTAAAACAATGCTTGTCATGCTTTTGCCGATAATCGTTCTGGCCGTTCTGTTTGTTTATTACAGTATTCAGACAACGCCGCTGACAGCCTTATTTTTCTTTGCCTTGCTGATCTGTATCGGCATATTCAAAGTGTTATTGCGTTCTCCGTCCGTTTTGGGCAATTCCATTTTGGAAAATATGGAAGGCTATAAACTTTACCTGTCTTCGCAGGATGACACGCTGCTGAATGTGATGCGCAACGCGGAACAAAAAATAAAATCTTTGTACAGCAAACATCTGCCGTTCGCCGCGGCAATGGGGCTGGATCAGTTGTGGACGCGCCGCTTTGTCGCTTTTTCCGAAACAGAAAATCAGTTGAAACCGGATTGGTACAAGGGTAAACTGCCCTTTGCCGATACGTTTGTCGAGGCTCTGTACACCGAATTTGCCAAAGCTTTTCCTCAGGAAAACGCCTCGAAAAGAAACGGCCGCAAATCCCGCTTTAAAAAGCAGCCCTCATAAAAAACAGGAATGAACACGAATACCTATGTCTGACTTATTTAACAAACCCGCCGCTGCAACCGTTGACGAATATTCCGCCAAAGACATCGAAATTCTGGAAGGCCTGGAACCTGTCCGCCGCCGTCCCGGAATGTACATCGGCGGAACGGACGAAACGTCTTTTCACCATCTGGCCGCCGAAATTCTGGATAACGCCATGGACGAAGCCGTTGCAGGTTTCGCCAGCGTCATTGAAATGGAAATGAACGCGGACGGATCTCTGCGCATCAAGGACAACGGTCGCGGCATTCCGGTTGATCCTCACCCCAAGCACCCGGAAAAATCGGCTTTGGAAGTCATTATGACGTCTTTGCATTCGGGCGGGAAATTCAGCGGGAAAGTCTATGCGGTTTCCGGCGGCCTGCACGGAGTCGGAATGGCCGTTGTCAATGCGCTGTCTTCCTCAATGACGGTAGAAGTCGCCCGGGATAAATGCGTTTGGATGCAGCAATATTCCCGCGGCGTGCCGACAACGCCGCTGCAAAAAATCGGTACGGTATCCAACAGGCGCGGCACAACGGTTATTTTCAAACCGGACACGGAAATTTTCGGCGAACGGCTGCGCTTTAAACCCAGCGTCTTGTTCCGCATGGCCCGATCAAAAGCTTTCCTGTTCAAAGGAGTGGAAGTCCGCTGGAAATGCGATCCCGTTTTACTGACGGGCGAAGACAAAACGCCGGCCGAAGAAACTTTAAAATATCCGAACGGATTGGAAGACTTTTTAAAATACCGGCTGAAAGACGAAGTCTGCGTTACGCCGAAACCCTTTTCCGGACGCGCCGAATTGTCAGGCGGCCGCGGACATATCGAATGGGCCATGACATGGCTGGAAGATTCGGACGCCGGCTTTATCAGTTCGTTTTGTAACACGATCAGCACGCCGCAGGGCGGCACGCATGAAACAGGATTAAGAACCGCTTTGACCCGCAGCCTGCGCAGCTATGCCGAAATGGTCGGAAACCGCAAAAGCGCCGAGATTACTGCGGAAGACGTTATCGGTTCGGCGGGAATTATGCTGTCTTTGTTCATGAAAGATCCGCAATTCCAGGGACAGACCAAAGAAAAGCTCGGTTCGCCGGAAGCTTCCCGTCTGGTGGATTCCGCGATTAAAGACCAATTTGACCACTGGCTGTCCGGCGACATTAAAACGGCGACGGCTTTATTGACCCATGTTTTGGAACGTTCGGCCGAACGCCAGCGTAAAAAGAAACAAACGGAAACGGCGCGCGCTTCGGCGACGAAACGTTTACGTCTGCCGGGAAAACTGGCGGATTGTTCCCGGACGTCGTCTCACGGCACCGAAATTTTCATCGTCGAAGGAGATTCGGCCGGCGGATCCGCCAAACAGGCCAGGAACCGGGAAACGCAGGCCATTCTGCCTTTGCGCGGAAAAATTCTGAACGTCGCCAGCGCTTCGACGGACAAGATTCTGGCAAACGAAGAAATCAATAATATTACAGAAGCTCTGGGCTGCGGACGACGGGACCATTATGATGAAAACGCTTTGCGTTATGAAAAAATCATCATTATGACAGATGCTGACGTTGACGGAGCACATATTGCTTCGCTGTTGATGACATTCTTTTACCGTGAAATGCCGAAGCTGATTCAAAAAGGTCACTTGTACCTGGCCGTACCGCCTTTGTATCGCCTGGCTTACGGCAGCAAAGTCTTTTATGCGATTGACGACGCGGACAAAGACAGAATTGTGAAAAAAGAATTTAAGAACGCGCAAAAGATCGAAATCAGCCGCTTTAAAGGGCTGGGTGAAATGCCGCCGTCACAGTTAAAAGAAACGACAATGGCGCCGGAAAAACGGCTGTTGCTGCGGGTATTGATTCCCGATCCGCGCCGCGAAGAAGACCAGCATGAATCCCAGCTGACCGCCGATCTGGTTGAACAGCTGATGGGATCAAAGCCGGAACTGCGTTTCCAGTATATTCAGGAACACGCCAAATTTGTTGACGATCTGGATATTTAATGATCCGCCCTTCCCGTGCATCAGAAATCGACGATATTATGACGCTGTGGCTGAATGCGAACCGGCAGGCGCACGATTTTGTCCCGGAAGAATACTGGCTTTCCCATTATGACGAAGTAAAGACAGAAATTGCCAAAGGCGTTTTTGTGTATGAACAAAACGAACGGATAGCCGGCTTTATCGGTTTGATTGAAAAGTATATTGCCGGCCTGTTTGTCCGGACAGACAAACGCCGCGCCGGGATAGGAAGGGCGTTAATTGAATTTTGCAAAAAACAAAGCCCGATATTGGAACTGCACGTTTTTGAAAAAAATACGGGAGCGGTTTCTTTTTATGAAAAAAACGGGTTTAAGAAAATTCATATTTGCCCGGCAGAAGAAATACCCGAAAATGAAATTTTTATGCGCTGGGAAAAATTAAGTTGATTTAATGATTGACAGCGGCAAAAAATCGGCTATATTTTTCTTTGTTTTGAGTGCCCCTGTGGCGGAACTGGTAGACGCGGCAGACTCAAAATCTGTTGTCCTTCAAGACGTGCTGGTTCGATTCCGGCCAGGGGCACCATAAATTAAAGCCTTGAGTATTCAAGGCTTTTTTTATTGCCTGAACAAATATAGCGCGCAGGTTAGTTTTAACCGAAACACGGCATAGTTTTAACTTTTTTAGACGCCGTTTTAATGCCCAAAATGCAGGATAAATTTAATTTAAGTTCAATCGCAGATAATCAGTTCCTGCATATGTTTGATGCCGTTGTTATTGACACTGTATGTCACGGGAACGGATTCGGCGGTGAAGCCTACAGATCGCGGATTTGCAGGAAGTCGTTCAAGGACAGAACAAACCTGTTGATTAAAATCGCTTTGTTTTTACTTTGAATGAATTATCAATCAAAAATGCTTATTCTTGAGTTGCGTTTTGAAACGGGCTTGTCTAATCTTTTTTATACAATTAACAAAAGGATCAAATGCGATGGCCAAACAAACCAAAAAAGTCGAAAAATCATTGGAAGAACTGCTGTGGGATTCTGCGAACAAGTTGCGCGGAACGGTTGTTTCTTATGATTATATGAATGTCTGCCTCGGATTGATTTTTTTGAAGTATGCGGGGGACAGGTTCGATGCTCGCAGAACCGAGCTGATTGAAATGGGGCGTGAAAAGTATATTGACATGCCTGCATTTTATATGAGCGAAAATGTTTTTTATCTGACTCCCGCATCACGTTGGTCGTATTTAATAGAAAACGCGAAAAGGCCGGATTTACCACTATTGATCGACACAGCTTTGGCGGAGATCGAAAAGAACAACGACGCGTTGAAAGGCGCGCTTCCCGACAATTTTTATTCGCGGCTGACGATGGACACGTCAAAGCTGGCGGCATTAGTGGACATTATCAATCAAATCAAGATTGACACACACGATTTCGATTTGTTCGGTCGAGTGTACGAGTATTTCTTGGGCAAGTTCGCGGCATCGCAAGGGCAAAAAGGCGGCGAATATTACACGCCGAAGTGCATTGTCCGACTACTGACCGAGATGATCGAACCGTTCAAGGGGCGGGTGTACGATCCGTGTTGCGGCTCCGGCGGAATGTTCGTTCAGTCGGCGAAATTCATCGCGGCGCACGGCGGCGAAACGAACGACATCGCTATTTTCGGACAGGAACAGAACTCGGCAACTTTGAAGCTGGCGAAAATGAACCTTGCCATTCGGGGAATTTCCGCGGATTTCGGCGCGATGCCGGCGGATACGTTTTCCAAAGACCAACACAAAGATCTGAAAGCCGATTTTATCTTGGCAAATCCTCCCTTTAACTTAAAAGAATGGCGCGCCGAAAGCGAACTGACGGATGATCCGCGCTGGAACGGATTTGACGTGCCGCCGACAGGTAACGCGAACTACGGCTGGATTTTGCATATGCTGTCCAAATTGAGTGACAAAGGCGTTGCCGGATTTGTTATGGCAAACGGATCTATGAGCTCGTCCACGGGCGGAGAGGATAAAATCCGTCGCGCGCTGATAGAAAAAGGCTTTGTCGAATGTATGATCGCCCTGCCCGCTCAACTGTTTTTCACCGTTCAAATTCCGGCTTGCCTGTGGTTTATCCGCAAAAACAGAGAACGGAAGGAAACGCTGTTCATCGACGCGCGCAATATTGGATTTATGTCGGACAGGACGCACAAAAACTTTTCTGATGAAGACATAGCAAAAATCACAAAGATTTATCACGACTGGCGTAAAGGCTCTCCCGAATATCAGGACGTTAAAGGCTTCTGCAAATCAGCGGATTTAGCGGAGATTGCCGGGAACGACTATACATTGACCCCCGGACGATATGTCGGTATAGCGGAAACCGAAACAAGCCAAGAAGAGTTTGAAACGAAAATGGCGGCTCTGGTAGCAGACTTAAACGCTCAAATGGCCAAAGGCACGGAACTTGACGCGCAAATCAAAGACAATCTGACAAAGCTGGGGTGGGGATAAATGAACAACAGTCTGGAAATCATTTACGAGTCATACGATTGTATTGATGTGCAAATCGACCGGAAAAACGAAACGGTCTGGCTGAATAAAAATGAAATAGCCGGACTGTTTGAAATAGACCGTTCAGGCGTATCCCGACATATCAACAATATTTTCAATCAGGAAGAACTTGATAAAAAAAGCAATGTGCAAAAAATGCACATTCCAAATTCCGACAGACCCGTAGAGTTTTTCAGCCTGGACGTTATTCTGGCGGTCGGATACAGAGCCAATTCGGCAAAGGCTTCTGCTTTTCGGCGGTGGGTCAGTATAGTTTTGAAGAAATACCTTGTTGACGGTTACGCATTGAACGAAAAGCGATTGCAGGAACAAAAATCCAAAGTCGCGCAGTTACAAAACGCAATCAAGCTGTTAAACCGCAGTATCGAACATCAGGCGGACAGTTTGGACACGGCGAAAAAGTTAAGCGCGTTAATGGCGGATTTTGCCGCGGGATTGGATTTGCTTGACGACTATGACAATAAAACGCTTGATACCAAAGGAAAAACCGCAAAGCGGGCGGTCGTCGTTACAAAAGAGGAATTTTTAACCGTCATTGACAAAATGAAACCGGCGTTCGCTTCCGCCGTTTTCGCCAATCCAAAAGACAACAGCTTTGACAGTTCCGTGAACCAGATATACCAAACTTTCGGCGGACGGGATTGTTATCCGACGCTGGAGGAAAAAGCCGCTATGTTGCTGTATTTTGTGGTCAAGAATCACGGCTTTTCGGACGGGAACAAACGCATCGGCGCGGCATGCTTTCTTTATTTTCTGGACAGGAATGGTCTTTTGTATCGCGCCGGCGCGCCGGTGATTGATAACGCGACGCTGTTCGCGCTTACCATTTTAATCGCCGAAAGCAAATCGGAGGAAATGGAAACAATGAAACAAATCGTCATCAGCATACTGAACGGCGAAAAATCGGGAAAATGATATAAGTTCCTTTGAAAGAGTGTGATAAGCAAGGAAAGCTTTGACTGATGCCGGAAACACCGAATATCGCCCTTACGACGGAACAGCTGCGACCGGTTCGGGAAATTCTACACCGTCACATTGCCGACGCGGCGGTGTGGGTGTACGGCTCGCGCGTCAAAGGAACGGCGACCGACAAATCCGATTTGGATAGCGTTTGACAATGTTGAAAAACAAATACAATCTTTACGCGATAATTTTGATGAAAGCAGCTTGCCGTTCCGCGTCGATATATTTGCATGGAATCAAATCTTCGAACAGTTCTGCGAAAATATTAAACAAAAGTATTATATCGTGCAGAGCGGCGCGAGATAAAACTTTTTGTTGATGTTCAATATTCTGTAATATATACTTTTTAGAATATCAAAACTGCGAAAAACATTGACGGCACAACGTGATTGTTCCGCATAATAACAAAGAAAAGCCGTTTTGATCGTCATTGCGAGTCCGCAACAGCGGGCGAAGCAATCTATTTAAGGCGGGGAAAAGATGGAAAAAAACTATGTTTTTAAATTGCAGTATAATCCTGAAAAGGATAGGCTGTTTAATTCATTTTACGTTATGTCGCATTTTCTTGAAGCACAAGAAAAATCATCAAATTTAATCCTGTCAATACTGGATACTAACTCCGTCGCATATCAACAACTTGACTTTATCCAAAAAGGAAGCTTGATAGTTAAAATATATGATATATTAAAATCTTTAAATGATGATGAAATTCGAAATAAAGGATGGATTTATGTAGGAAGAGAAGTTATCATAGCTGCAAAAAATTCACTTATAGAATATATTTCAAAAAAAGAAGAAATTAATAATAAACTTGATATTGAAAACATAAAAGATGCTATAATAGAAAATGCAAAATCAAAAATACCAGCAGATCAGACTTTACTTTTAGAAAGTGCTGGAAATGGAGTGATAGCATCGTATGTAGATATATCCCTCGAGCCGTACAAAAAATTATCGCAAACACAGGAAATTTTTTATACAAACCCAGATGGAAAAACGACAAAAATAAACAAGTCTTGTTCTTTTAATGCCTCTTCCATAGAAGAAGACCTATCGTTCGTTGAAACTATCAAGAATATTCAGTTGATATTGCTCGTAAAGAAGCCGGATTATATAGGAGAAAGCCAATGGGATTTTCAAATGGTTTCTGGAGGAAATGCATATCAGTTACAAGGCAAAATTTTGAATAAAGAGTGGCTTGAAGGCTTTCAAAACAACGACTTATCTTATAAAGACATGCCGTTGCCAAAAGATGCCTTAAAAGTTATAGCTGATTTGAAAATTGTTAAAAAATCAGAAAAAGATAAAAATCCTAAAGTAACTTGCCAAATTCATCAAATCCTCGGCGTTTTAAAAGGATTTGCGAACGAAGAATCTATTTCTAAAACATCGAATTTTCTACAATTATTGGATAAAGATAATGGCTGACTGGAAAACTGTCAAACTGGGCGATGTTGCGGATATCATCGGCGGCGGGACACCGGACACCAAAAACGACAGTTATTGGGGTGGTGACGTTCCTTGGCTGACGCCAAAAGATTTATCGGGGTACGGAAGCCGCTATATCTCAAAAGGTGAAAGAAACATCTCTTACCAAGGACTGGAAAACAGCAGTGCTAAAATGTTGCCCGCAGGCTCTGTTTTGTTAACAAGTCGCGCTCCGATTGGTTATGTGGCGATTGCAAAAACTCCTCTTTGTACGAATCAGGGGTTTAAAAGTCTTATTTTAAAAGAAGATGCTAATTCTGAGTTCTTTTATTATTTGTTAAAAAATAATGTTGATTATATTCAAGGCATGAGTTCCGGTTCGACGTTTGCAGAAATATCGGGAAGTCAAATTAAAGCTTTGGAATTTAAAATTCCGCCTCTCGATGTTCAAAAACGGATAGCGGGAATATTGGGGGCGTTGGACGATAAAATCGAAGTGTTGCGCGCGCAAAATAAAACGTTGGAAAAAATGGCGCAAGCCGTGTTTCAATCATGGTTCGTTGATTTCGACATCGTGCGCGCCAAAGCCGCCGGTCTGGCCGCCGCCGATGTTTGCAAAAAATACCACATCACCCCCGATATTTACGACCTTTTTCCCTCCGCCTTTTCCGCCGACAATCTCCCCCTCGGCTGGGAAAAAATTCCTTTTTCTGAAACAATGAATATTATCAGCGGAGGAACACCAAAAACAACGGAACCCACTTTTTGGAATGGTGAAATTCCGTGGTATTCTGTTGTCGATGCTCCCGCTTCTGTTTATGTGTTAGATACTGAAAAGCATATAACTCAGCAAGGATTAGAAAAATCTCCCTGTTCGTTATTAGAAAAAGATACGGTTATTATATCTGCGAGAGGAACCGTCGGTAAACTTGCGGTAGTGGGAAAACAAATGGCAATGAATCAATCTTGCTATGGTTTAAAATTTGATTTTCCGTATTATGGCTATCTAATGACAAAGCAAATGCTGATTGGATTAAAACAGAATGTTCATGGAGCTGTTTTTGATACAATAACCAAAGATACATTTAAGACTGTTCAAACGGTTAATGTCTCAAAAAATTTAAAAGAAGCTTTTACGAACATTGTAAGTTCGTTTTTTAAAAAAATATTTGAAAACAGCAAACAAATCCACACGTTGGAACAAACCCGCGACACGCTCCTCCCCCAACTGATCTGCGGAAAATTAGATGTCGAAAACGTGTCTTTATCTATTCTGGATAATAGGATTTAAAATTTATTTCTCAAGTTATTGACAAAAATACATGACAAGAACATAACAGAAACAAATTTTTAGGGAATGTCTATGCCAAAATTTCGAGATCCTATTCACGGGTTCATCTATGCAACTGATTTAGAAACAGAAATTATTGATTCCGCCCCTTTTCAAAGGCTTCGGAATATAAAACAGTTAGCGATGTCAAACCTTGTCTATCATGGGGCTGAACATACTCGTTTCGGGCATTCTTTAGGTGTGATGCATCTGGTTGATAGAGCATTTAAATCTGTTTTGGCTAATTATAAAGAACAAACGGGACAAGATTTGTTTGATGAAAGGAAAGCTGCTTTTTATTGCCAAATATTACGTCTCATCGGTCTTACGCACGACATAGGACATGCTCCGTTTTCTCATGCTTCTGAAAGCGTTTTTCCAGAGGGAATGTCGCATGAGGATTTTTCCGAACGGATTATAAAAGAAACAGAAGTGGCAGATTGTATATGTAAAATAGGAGATGATTTCGCGGCAAAATATGGAGAAAATTACCGAATAACTCCTGCTTTGATTTGTGATGTGTATGCAGGGCGTATCCCCAGTGAAAATTCAGAATATGTTTTCTTAAAAAGTTTTATGGACGGGGAACTTGACTGCGATAAAATGGATTATCTTTTAAGAGATTCCTATTATTGTGGTGTCGAATACGGAAAATATGATCTTAACAGACTGATTTCTTGTCTTACGGCATATAAAATGGATGGAAGCATTCCTGTTTTGTCTGTTACAAACGGAGGAATTCAGGTAATAGAATCATTTATTTTAGCCAGATATTTTATGTTTATTGAGGTGTATTTTCACAAGACACGTCGCTTTATGGATTTGATGTTTACAAACGCATTGAAAGATATATTACCGAACTCTCATTATCCGGATAATGTTTTCGAATATTTAAAATGGGATGATTGTAAAGTTTGGAATTTGATGAAAGAAAATGCCGAAAGAAGTGAAGCGTGCCGACATATTACAGCAAGAGAACCTTTAACAGAAATATTGGGAACAAAGACACATCCTAAATCAGGAGATAAAGATTTATATACCTGTTTAAGGAATCTGTTGTTTGAAAAATTTGAAAGAAAGCATTTTATTGAAGATGATAAGGCTATTAAAATGCCTCATAAACTTCCTAAAATATCCGAAGAAGATGAGGAAAAAGCGATTATTGTCTGGAATCCGAAAACAGAAAAACGCTCGACAATTTCATCAGAATCGAATATCCTGCAAAGCCTAACGGAGAACATCAATCTGAAACGCCTTTATGTGAAACCAGATATTAAGGATCAAGCCTTAGAATATATAAAGGAACAAAACAAAAAGATGCGAGAAACGGAGAATTGACGATGAACATGGAAGAAAAATATCTGTACATCATTCATCAGATTTTTGAAAAGAACACAAGTCATTTTGGTCTTGGAAAAAAAATGTTTCAAAAATTGTTCTATTTGATAGAGCAAAAAGGCGTTTCTTTAAATTTAAACTACATTATTCATTTTTATGGTCCATACAGTGCAAAGTTAGACGCTTTAATTCATGAATTTGAAGCTGAAGACTATCTAAATATCAATACATCCGGAATGACGCATATAATTAACGAAGCATCTGACTTTCCTAAAGATATAACAGATGTTTCTGATGAAGATAAAAGAGTCATAGATGAAGTTTTAAACGGTTTTATATCCAAAACTCCTCGCGATTTGGAAGCTTTGACGACTATTGATTACGTTGCGAAACATATTTCAGATGATAGAAAAAATGAAACAGGTATCATACACGATGTAATGAGAATAAAAGGCGATAAATTCACGGAAAGTCAGTTGAAAACCTATTATTCTCAATTAAAGTCCGCTTCTTATATAAATTGTTGAAGTAATACGAATGCGCCGGTTTAATGAAGCTTCGTTGGAACAGGTCGTTATCGAACGGCTGGAGGAAAACGGCTTCACTTATGTTTACGGCGACGACATCGAACGCGAAACGACCGACGTTCTGATCCGCGAAGACCTGATTTCTTATCTGAAAAAGCAATATCCCGAATTAACCGAAGCGGAACGTGCGCGTTTCATTAAAACTTTGGACAATTACTCCGCCGGTGAAAGCGCGTTATACGATTCAAACCGCGACATTATGCGCCTGATTTCAAACGGTGTGATGTTCCGCCGCGACAATCCGCAGGACAAAGACGTTTTTATCCGTCTGATCGACTATGATGCGCCGGACAAGAACATCTTTAAAGCCGTTAATCAATTCACGATCAAGGGCGCGACAGAAACGAGGCGGCCGGACGTGATCGTCTTCATCAACGGTCTGCCCGTCGTCGTGATGGAGCTGAAAACGCCCGTCAACGAAGACATTACCATTGAAAGCGCGTTTACTCAGCTGACCGTGCGCTATCGCCGCGACATTCCGGAGCTTTACAAGTATAACGCTTTTGTCGTCATTTCGGACGGCGTGAACACGAAAGTCGGTTCGATTTTCGCCGACCTGAACAATTTTTACGCATGGCGCAGTAAAGGAAGCGCAGAGGAAGTTGACGGAATCAAAGCCCTTTACACGATGTTGGACGGTTTGTTTAACCGGAATGCTTTGCTTGACGTTTTGCGGGACTTTATCTACTTTCCCGATAAGTCAGACAAAACGTTGAAAATCGTTTGCCGCTATCCGCAATTTTACGCGACGAACAGTCTTTACAAAAATGTCCTGAAACATGTTCAAATCGGTGACAACAAAGGCGGCACTTACTTCGGCGCGACGGGGTGCGGGAAAAGTTTTACGATGCTCTTCCTTGCTCGCAAGCTGATGCGCGCGCCCGAATTGAACAGTCCGACCATTCTGATCATTTCCGACCGTATTGATTTGGACGATCAACTGTCGGGGCAGTTCTTAAACGCCAAAAAATTCATTAACGACGACTTCGTTTGCCAAATTGCGAACCGCGACTTGTTGGGGAAAAATCTGCGCGGGCGCACCAGCGGCGGCGTGTTTTTAACAACAGTTCAAAAATTCACGGAAAACACCGGCTTGTTAAGCGACAGACGCAATATCGTCGTCATTTCCGATGAAGCGCACCGTTCGCAAACGAACATCGAAAAGAAAATCAAGGTTTCCGAAAAAAGTGTGGAAGATCGTTACGGTTTTGCTTACTTCCTGCGTCAGTCTTTGCCGAATGCGACGTATGTCGGCTTTACGGGAACTCCGGTTGATGCGACTTTAGACGTTTTCGGGGATATTGTCGAAGCTTACACGATGACTCAAGCTGTTAACGACGGCATCACCGTCCGCATCGTTTATGAAGGGCGTGCGGCAAAAGTCGCCATTGATAACGAAAAACTGGCCTTAATCGAAAAATACTACGAAGAATGCGAAGAAGTCGGCGCGAACGAATACCAAATCGAAGAAAGCAAGAAAAAAGCCGCCACGATTAAATCCGTTCTGGGACATTCCGACCGATTGAAAGCAATCGCCGCCGACTTTGTCACGCATTACGAAGCCCGTGTCGAAGAAAAAGCGACTGTTGCCGGCAAAGCGATGTTCGTTTGCTCCGACCGGGAAATTGCTTATGCTTTTTATAAAAACGTCATTGCTTTGCGTCCCGATTGGGCTATTGCTAAAGAAGCCGATGAAAATGCCGTCCTGACTGAAGCGGACAAGCGCGACTTGAAGCCTATGGAAAAAATCAAGTTGGTAATGACGTATAACAAAGACGATGAACCCGCATTGTTTAATATGCTAAAAAAAGACGACAAGGACGAGTTGGCAAGGCAGTTCAAAAACGACAAATCCAACTTTAAAATCGCAATTGTCGTCGATATGTGGTTGACCGGATTTGATGTACCGTCTTTGGATACAATGTATCTTGATAAATATGTGCATAAACACACGCTGATTCAGACGATTTCTCGTGTCAACCGTGTTTATGAAGGCAAAGAAAAAGGGCTTGTCGTCGATTATATCGGCATTCAGCGCGCATTAACGGAAGCAGTTGGGACATACGGTTCGGGCAATCAAGGGGGAGCTCCTGCCGACAACGGCGAATCTGTTTCAATCGTTAAAGATGAATTGGATATTTTAAATAAAGCGTTTCATTCCTTTAACGCCTCTCGTTACTTTAAGGGAAAAGATCGGGAACGATTGGATTGTTTAAACGATGCCGCCGAATTCGCTTTACAGACCGAAGAATTAACCAAAAGGTTCATGTGGCATGTTAAACGGCTAAAAAGCGCATTCAATCTTTGTTTAATGAGTGAAAGAATTTCAACTGCCGAACGTGACTTGATACATTTTTATGTCGCTGTACGCTCCATCGTTTTTAAAATGACAAAAGGCGATGCTCCCGATATTTCCGAAATGAATGCCCGAGTTCGTCAAATGGTCGAAGACGCGCTTATTTCAAGCGACGTCGAAGATATTTTTAAATTAAGCGAAAAAGGATGCTCCGTTGATTTGTTCAGCGATGAATATCTGGAGCGGGTACAGGCTTTGAAACGACCGAATACGCGAGTTCAAATACTGGAACGTCTGTTGAAAAACGCTATCTTTAAATTTCGCGAAGTTAATAAAATCAAAGCCGTTGATTTCGCAGAAAAACTGAATGGAATTTTGAAACGATATAACGATAGAACGGACAATATCGATTTAAACGAAATTGTCAACGAAATGATCGATTTGATTTATGAAATGCAAGCGGAACAAAACTCTTTTACCGCTTTGGGAATCGATTTTGAAGAAAAGGCTTTTTACGATATTTTGAAATCTTGTGCCGTTAAATACGGTTTCTCTTATCCCGAAGACAAAACCGTTTTTCTGGCAAAAGAAATTAAACGCCTCGTTGGCGATAAAGCCAAATACACGAATTGGTCAAAAAAAGCCAGTATTCGAGCGGCGTTACAAGCTGATTTAATCGTTTTGTTAGATGACAACGGCTATCCGCCCGAACCTCAAGACGAAGTATATCAAAACGTCATCGAACAAGCCGAAAACTTCAAAAAATATCAAGTAATTTAATTCGTCTTGCGAACTGGAATTATGCTCTAAAATTTGCACAGAGCTTTTGAGAATAGGCAACGGAAAAATTTTACTGTTTCAATTTTTTGTCCGCTTGTCTTCAAACATTAATGTTTTAAAATATAAAAAAACATAAGGTTGAAGACAAATAAAATGGATATTTTGAACAACATCGCCGAAAAACGGAAAAATCTGATCTCTTTGTTAGAAAACAAAGACAACCGGACGGTTTTGCACAACCGGCTGAAGACGGACGCCGATTACGTTCTGTTCGCTGCCGAACAGGTTGATGACGTCAAACCTTTAATCCGAGAGAAAAAATAAAAAAAAGAAAACCAACTTTTCATATAGATTTATGCAACAGACAGAAAAGAAAAAATTACTTATGCTTAAATTAGTTTTGCCGGAAGAAAAATATTGGCAATCTTTTCAAGAAGGCTTGCTGGAATATAAAAATTCCCCTTCGCCATATGATATACAAGGAATTAAAAAGGCTTTTGCATTTAAAAATTTTGCAGAGTACAAAAGTGATTGCGAAGATAAAAGAAGTGGTAAAAATCTTCCTTCAGATTATGTTCCCAATACATATTTATGGCTGATTTATAATGAAAAATTTATCGGCATTTATGATGTCCGCCATAATCTAACAGAATATTTAAAAATCAGCGGCGGGCATATAGCTTATTCAATAATCCCCTCAGCACGAAGAAAGGGCTTTGCGGCGCAAGGGTTGAAATTGTGTTGTAAATATGCCCATAATAAATTGAACATTAAAGAGGTTCTGATTTCCTGTAACGCAACCAATATTGCTTCTTATAAAACGATGAAAAAAGTAATGAAGGAGTTTGGCGGAATAGAAGATATGCCGGCTATGCTTGACGGTCATGAGGAAAAACGGGTTTGGATAAGAATCGTTGAAGCATAGAAAATATAAATATATACGTAATTAAATATTCTGTCCAAATTTATCCTAAAAATGTTTCATTTTCTTTTTTAATTTCTTAAAATCATCATAGTTTTCAGTCATATAATTGTACAGTTCTGCGCACCATAAAATAAGGCCTTGAGTAATCGGGGCTTTTTTTTATTGCCTGAACAAATATAGCGCGCAGGTTAGTTTTAACCGAAACTATAACTGTAGCGCGACAATTATATTTAGACTTTTTGACAATCATTTTCAGACCGGCAGAAACGACCTTTTAAAACGTTTTTAAGGTCCTTTTTTTTACATTTGTTTTTAGACTCGTTTCGCATGGTAACCGATCTAAAACAGAGTGTAAAATTTCATATTTGATTATGTACTTTTTATTGTAATAAAAAAGGCGGGGTTCTCCGCCTCTTCTTTTAGTTCGTTATAATCATCTCTGCTCGTTGGCAACAGTCGGTTTCGCTGATGCTGTAAGTTACATTGATCTCTTCAATGCTAAAATCTTTTAACAATTTACGGGCTTACGGTGTGTCATTTAAAGATAAATAGAAGCTTTTATTCGAAAAAAGAAAGTAGCTCGCCGAACAATCGGAAGAAGTAAAAAATACCAGCAGGGGCCGGAGCAAAAAAAATATTTATCCGGATCAGCTTTGCTTTATCCGGGACGGCAGTACAAAGTTATTTCTACCGGTTTTGAACAGTCCTAAAACCATTATAAATACTTTCTTGCAGAAGCCTTTTCTTTAATGATCTTTTTTCAACCAAAATGCCCGATTGGCAAAAATCGGCAGAAAAAAACGGAGATTAATCCGCTGAGTTATTGACACAAATCACTTTTTAAAAATAACATAATCAACAGTTAAAAGGAGATGATTATGATTACCGAAAACCGCTGGCTGCATATTTTGGGCGTTGCGCGCCAAGCAAAGCGGCTGGCGGAAAAAATGCGGCCAAATGACGTTCTGTTCGCCGAAGACATGTTTTTGCTGGGTATGCTGCACGATTTCGGTTATGAATTTACCGAAAACGGAAAAGATCATGCCGCTGCAGGCGCGGAAATACTTAAACGGCAGGGATATAAAAACTGGAAGATCATTGCGGAACACGGCAATCCCGAAATCAAAGAAATGTCTGACGCTCTGTTTATTTTAAACTGTGCCGACATGACCGTCAGCGCCGAAGGAAAAAACTGCACGATGGAAGAACGTATTGCCGGTATAGCCGAACGATACGGAAACAATTCCCCGGCATTTACAAAAGCGGTCACGGCAGCCGGACGGCTGCGCGCCGATTGCCGCTATCCCCTTATCAACACCGGCTGACAAATGTATTTTAATCAAGATACGATCCGCGACACAAAACTGATCAGAAGCGTTCTGCGAGAATCCGGCCTTTCTTTTTTAACAGAGGAAATAATCCGTTTGCCCGGCGGATCGAAATCATTTGCTTTGCAGATTGATAATTATGTCGTCCGTTTTCCAAAATCAAAATCCGTTTATCAGTCTTTGCGCCGGGAGGCTTTGATTTCAAAAATCCTGCAGAAAAATCTGTCGACAAAACAGCGCTGCAAAACACCAGAGATCCACTGTTATGACAACGTTTCCCACCCGTTTTCCCTTCATAAAACAATCAAAGGCAAAATATGCGATTATATCAGGGGAGAAACCGAATATAACACCCGTTATGAAAATCTTTCCGCAGAACAAAAAAATCTGCTTGCTGACGATATCGCCGATTTTCTGACAGAACTGCACGCTATCAAAAGTATCGTCAAAAACCCGTTGTCCGAAGACTGGAATTTTTTCCAAAAAGAAGACTTTAACCAAAGCGCCTGCCGGAACGCCTTATTGAAATACAGCGGCGGACAAATTGATCTGAAAAACTTCCGGTCCGATTTTTCTTCTTCCGATATTGTATTTGCCCATAACGACATGAGCGGCAGCAACCTGATCATCAATAAAAAATCCCCTCATGTCCTGCGGGGAATTATAGATTTCGGAAATGCCGGCTTTATGCCCCGGCTGAACGAATTTTTTCCTTACTATAAAATTCATCGTCATCTGGCCCGAGGCGTGATAGAGCATTACAACCATAAAAACGGCGGTATAATCAACCAAACAGCCGTCGATTATATGGCTCTGGGCTGTTTGGGGTATTTTCTGAACAAATCGGAAAAGCAAAGCAAGCCGCCTTCAGGCATACTTTTAAAAATGCTGGAAAATTTTATTGACGATTTTTATCGGTCAAAATCTGCCGCAACCAGTCTGCCGTATATGAAATAACGTCAGACGAACAATCACAGTTGTTATCAAATACGTTAAAAATATGATCGGCGCCTGTTATTATTTTAACGCGACTGTCTTTGTTTTCCCCTGCTTTGGCGATTTCAAAAGCATGCGCGCAAGGCACCAACATATCTTTTTCCCCGGCCAAAGCCAGAACGGGTTTTTTATAACGGGCAAGAGCGTTTAAAGGAAAAGAGCGTTCAATTTCGTCAAACCATTTTTTGGAAAGGATCAGATCTTCCCGCCAGGGCAGAGAAATAACGGCATACCCGTTTTCACAAGCTGCGCCGTAATAGTTTGAAAACCATTCTTTGAACACGCCGATTCCGTTGTGACAGGCTCCTGACCAGCTGACGGCGGCAGACACGGCGGGACGGTCATTTCCCAAAAATTCCGCCATGACCCTGGCTCCCTGGCTGAATCCCAAAACAGCTATCCGATTCTGATCAACATTGTCATGCGAAATGACAAAATCATATACCGTTTCCAGATCTCTGAGCTCTGAATAAAAAGTCAGCATTTCAGGATCGGCACGGCTGTCGCCGCAACCCGCAAAATCAAAACGACAAGAAGCGATCCGGCAGCCGGCCAGCCGCTTTGCCAGCCTGGAAAACATATTTCCGGCTTCGTTTTTACAGGACCCCGTTCCGTGGCACAAAATTACCGCCGGGTAACGTCCGTTTTTTGCCGGCAAAGACAACACTGCCGGAATATCGTATCCGTCCCCCTTTAAAGCAACACTGATTTCAGGCATGGTTTATCTTTTTTCATTCTTGGTAAGCTTTAAAACTCAAATGAAAAACCGTCCCCTGCCCGACAGTGCTTTCCACTCGGACAGAGCCGCCGCAGTTTTCAATAATTGTCTTTACAATGGACAACCCCAGCCCCGTGCCCGTATTACCGGTATCCGACACTCCTTTGGAAAAAAACGGTTCAAAAATACGCGACAGGTTTTCCGGTGCTATCCCGACCCCCGTATCAGCGAAATCAACATTCACCCGGTCTTTACCGGCAAAGATCCTGATTGTCATTTTCCCGCCGTCCGGCATTGCGTGAAAAGCGTTTTGCATTAAATTCACCGTCATCATGCGCATTTCCGCGTCTGCCGCGGAAATAACGGCCGGGCAATCGGATTCTTCGATTTTAACGTCAATACCTGTTTTTTTAGCTTCGTATTCCAACAGACAGGCCGTTTCGGAAATAACTTCGTTTAAATCAACCGGACGGTATTCTTTTTCCGGTTTTCTGGACAGTTTTAACAAACGAGACGTCACATTGATGCAAAAGCCTATTTGTTCGCTGACCAATTCCAGATAACGTTTCAAATCCTCCTGCTTCATCGGCTTTTTTTCAATTTTATCCAGAATATTTTCTAAAATCAAACGCACGGACCCCAGCGGATTGCGCATTTCATGAGCCACAGAGCTGGCCAGCATGCCGACGGCAGACAATTTTTGCTGATGTGAAAACAAAATCGCCTTGTCCAAAGGACGGATCAGTTCAATGATCCACAACACCTGTCCGTCTTCGGTCTGATGATAAGAAGCGGCCGCGGAAACTTCCATAAACCGTTCTCTTCCTTCTTTATCGGTATAACGCTGGATCAGATTGACGGGACGATCCGGGTTTTCTTTTAATAAAGCCAAAGGACACGGGTTTTGTTCACTGCGGCACGGTTCCGTATAACCGCAAAGTTCAAAACATTTCTTTTCCGACGGATTCAAAAGTTGTTCGTTCATTTTATCGTACGACAGATTTGTCAGATTAATATTATAATTTTCATCTAACACACGTATGCCGTCGGGAATAGTATTAATCAGATTTTGCAGAAATTCTTTGTTTTCTTTGATATTCTGAATTGATTTTTCAATATTTTCAGCCATTTGGTTAAAATCGCGCGCCAATAAATCCAATTCGTCCTGTTTGGAAAAACGCGGCAGTACGGGCACACGGAAACTCAAATCACCTGAAGAAATATGATGCGTTGCTTCCAACAGATTTTCAACCGGCCTTAACACCCACCGGCGGACGACCAGCCACAACAGTTCCAAAATAATAAACACCAGCAGAAAACTGACTAAAATAAAGTATCCCAGCTGCCTGACTTTTTTATTGCGTTCGTTTGCCCCTTTCATATCCCGCAGCAGTTCCTGGCGAATGGCCAGGTAACGGTCGTCCAGAGGTTTCAGGTGAAACGTATCATTCTGATCATTCCACAATTTTGTTATCGTATCCGTTTCGGGCGTGTTGATTTGTTTATACAATTCTGTAACGGCCCAGCGCAGACGCATATTTTCATCATATAATTCATACAAAGATTCCGCTTTTTTTCTGCTGAGTACGGCTTCCTGATCCAGCTGATCAACATAACTAAGCATAAATATCAATAAAAATAAAGAACAGATCCCGGCAACGCTTAAAAACAAAAACAGAAATATTTTTGCGTTCAGGCTGACGAAAAATTTATTTTTTTTCGGCTGATTCGACATCAAAAGACCCTTTGTAAAAAAACAGACCGTTAAAAGATATCACTTTTTTGAACACTTTTCCATTGTCCCGGACTTAACCCGTCCAAAGTCAGTTTTCCGATTGCAACACGCACCAAACGCAAAGTCGGGAATCCGACGGCGGCGGTCATACGGCGCACCTGTCTGTTTTTGCCTTCGGTCAGCGTCAGACGGATCCACGACGTCGGAATATTTTTCCGATAACGTATCGGCGGATAAAGCGGGCGGCTTTGCCAAAATTTCCGCCCGGCACGGCTTTGTTTTATAATTTTTAATCACAACGCCTTTTTTTAAAGCTTCAACGGCCTGCGGCGTCACGGTTCCGTCAAGCTGCGCCAGATAAGAACGCGGGTGTTCAAAAACGGGATCCAGCAATTTTTTTATCATTTTGCCGTCATCGGTCAACAACAGCAGCCCTTCGCTGTCGTGATCCAGCCGTCCGGCGGCGTAAACGCCCGAAGGCAGGTGAAATCCGGCCAATCCTTCATGTCCCGCTTCGGCCGTGAACTGGCTTAAAAAACCGTATGGTTTGTAAAAAGCAATGTATTGAAACATTTTTCAATCCCTTATAAACTTCAGTTTCAGATTAAGAACTTTCGGATTGAAAAGCAATGCGGCGTTTACCTCTTTCTTTTTTTAACCGCCCGACGATCACTGTGGCGCAGGAACTGTTGGGCAAAGAAATTTTTTTCAAAGGACAAACGGCCGTTATTACCGAAACAGAAGCTTACATCGGTGAAAACGACCCTGCCTGCCACGCCGCGCGCGGGAAAACGAAGCGAACGGCGGTTATGTACGGGCGGGCCGGATTTTCTTACGTTTATCTGATTTACGGCATGTATTACTGTTTGAATTTCGTCACTCAGGAAGAAGGTTTCCCCGCCGCCGTATTGATCAGAGCCGTTCGAATGAAAGACATTCCCGATAAAAAACTGGACGGCCCCGGAAAGCTCTGCCGTTTTCTGGGCATTACAAAAGAACATAACGGCGTTGATCTGCTGAGGTCTGACGAATTTTTTGTTTCGGATACAGGTTTGTCTTTGCCTTTTATTGCGACGCCGCGGATCGGCATTTCATCGGGACAGGATAAAGAATGGCGGTTTCTGGCTCAGTTTTCCAAAGAATAAAGGCTGGGAACATTTTCCCGCGGCATGGAAACATATTCGCAAAATTCTCCCATCGCGTCGCAAGGGGCGGTATAAAAGAACGTGTTGTCATTTTCAATGCCGGGCGCCTGAATATAATATTCGGCATATCCTAAATTCATTACATTTTCCCGCGCAATATTCACGGACGCTTTGACCCCCGAAGAACAGACAAACGGCATTGTCCAAACATTGCCTTTTAACGACCATGTTCCATAGCTTTGCACAAATTCGTACGGTTCCCAACATTCGGGCGGCCTGTCCTGCGCCGCCGCCGGAAAAACAAATAAAACCGAAAAGATAAAAACAATCCGTCTCATGACTTTTCCTTTTCTTTTCACCCGTTCCTATTTTAAAATACCTCTTGATTTTGAACAGCTGTTTAAAAGGATAGCGTTATGATCGACGCTCATATTCATTTGCAGGACAAACGTTTTGACGCCGACCGCGACGATCTGATCAGACAGGCGGAAAATAAAGGCGTAACGGCTTTTTTCTGCGCCTCGACACACCCGCAGGACGCCCGAAACGTCATCGGACTGGCACAAAAACATGCCCGCATTATTCCCTTTATCGGAACGCACCCGTGGTTTTCCGATGAATACGATCCGCAGGATTTTGAAACGTTGCTGAAAAACTATCCCCATGCCGGCGTCGGAGAAATCGGTCTGGACGGACTGCGCGGTCGGCCAAACCAGGAAAGCGTATTTCAAGATCAGCTGAACACGGCCGCCCGTCTGAACCGTCCCTGCGTCATTCACTGCGTTAAATCGTTTGATCCCGTCGCCCGTATCATTAAACAGGCCGAAAAACTGCCGCCCGCCTTATTATTTCACGGCTTTTCGGGAACAAAACAGCAGGCGGATTTCTTTTTACGTTTCAATGCTTTTTTTTCATTTTCGGGATCGGTATTGTCTGATCGAAAAACAAAAATACACAGTCTGCTTTCAGCCCTGCCAGCAGACAGAGTTCTGGTTGAAACGGACGCGCCGGATATGCGTCCGCCCGACCGGTTTTGCACAAATCCGGACGATAAACGCAACGTCCCCGAAAATCTGGACTTGATTATTCAGGGAATAGCCGCCATAAAAAACATCGACGTTTCTTCATTCACGGCGGTTTTAGACCAAAACGCGCAACGTTTTTTGTCGGGGTTAAAATATGGTCAATGATCAATTTACGCGTCTGCGCCTGCTTGTCGGCGACGAAGGTATGCAAAAACTGCAAAACGCTTTTGTTATTGTTGCCGGACTGGGCGCCGTCGGCAGCTATGCCGTCGAAGCTCTGGCGCGCGCGGGAATCGGCCGACTGCGCCTGATTGACAGCGATACAGTCAGCCTCAGCAATTTAAACAGGCAGCTGTTTGCTTTACATTCCACGATCGGACGGCCCAAAACGGAAATCGCCGCTCTGCGCGTCCGCGACATCAATCCCGCCTGCCAAACGGAACTGCATCAAAAATTCATCAACGCCGATTCAATTCCCGAATTATTTTCAGGAAAGCCCGATTTCGTTATTGACGCTATTGATTCTTTGAATCCCAAAACGGATTTAATCGCTTATCTGTATGAAAACAAGATTCCTTTTATCTCTTCAATGGGGGCGGCCTTAAGAACGGATCCCCGTTTTATCGCCGTTGATAAAATGGCCAAAGTCACGCATTGCCGTCTGGCCTATATGCTGCGCAAACGCCTGCGCCGCAGAGGAATTGCCCTGGATTTCCCCTGCGTGTATTCTTCTCAACCGCGTGAAGGAATTCCAGCGCCGCAATACAGCGAAGAAAACGAACAGACTCCCGGATTGGGACGCGACAGAGCCGTCATGGGCAGTCTGCCGACAATCACGGGTATTTTCGGGTTAACGCTGGCAAATTACGTCATCTGCCGTTTATATCAGACTAATTAACCAGTCTGGGCCAGATATCGACCCACCCTTTGTCATGCGACGCATTCGGCACAATGATAATTTCCGCCCGGCTGTCCGTTCCCAAAGAATAAACGAAACTTTCCGTTAAAGACGCCGGAACCGTTTTATCCGCTCCGCCCGAATAATGCACTTGTTTAATTTTTGCCAGTTTTTGCTTATAGTCTGCCGGATTTAAAGACCCTTTCAACGGCGAATCTTTATGAAAAGACGTCCATGCTTTGTGATCCAGCACACCGGCAACGGTCATTACTTTTGATACGGCGGGCGTCCGTACCGCGACCAACAGAGCAACCGCTCCGCCGCCCGAATAACCGACCAGTTCCGCCGACGGCGCCTGATACTGCTTTATCAGTTTGCGCACGGCTTCTTCGGCGGCAGCGATCACTTTCGGATCAAAACGGCCGTTTGTCCAATAATACGGACGACATTCGCGCGAAGAAACATACTGACACGGCCGGCCCAGATAAATAACGTTGGCGAACGGATCTTTCTGCGCCAGATTTAAAGCCGTCGTTTCTGACGGTGTAGGATCCGCAGACGGCGTATACGGATTAATCCAGGCGAATCCGTCGCCTTCGATATAAATACGCAAAGGTCCGCCTTTTTTTCCGATGCGCGCCCAGGAAGCCAGAGAAAAATTTTTGGTTTTTATTTCCTGATACGAAAACCCTTCGGGACGGGGCAAAGAAGCACAGCCGCCGATTCCGGCCGTCAGTAATATGAAAAAAAACAATCGACGCAACATCACTTTTTAACCGTTTCTTTGTAAAAAGACGAGATATTCTACTGAAGAATATTATACACATAAATAATTTTTGTCACAGGAGAAACCGTGAAAAATTATCTTTCAGAATTTGCCGGCACATTCGGATTTGTTTTTATCGGCTGCGGCGCCGTCGTTTTTGCAGCGCCCTTTATCGGTTATCTGGGGATCGCCATGGCGTTCGGTCTGGCCTACAGCGCGATGGGACTTGCCTTCAAAGGTCACCATTTCAATCCCGCCGTAACGATTGCCGCCGCTTTGTCCGGACAATTCCGCGGCAAAAACATCTGGTTTACTCTGATCAAAACGGCCGGATACGTTTTATTGCAGACGGCCGGCGCCTGCGCCGCCGTTTTTCTGATTTATTATGTTTATTCGGGCAAAACGGGCTACGTCTATCAGGGATCGCCGGACGCCAATGTTATTGACCGCTACGCGCTGCCGGCCGCTTTTTGTCTGGAAACAATTCTGAGCTTTTTGTTCCTGTGCGTATTTTTGGGAAATAACGGCCATACGGACCGCCAGGCCGCTGCCTGCGGCTTATTTATAACGGCCGCCTGTCTTTTATCCTATCCGGTAACAAAAGGCGCCTTAAACCCCGCCAGAACGACGGCCTCCGCCTTGTTCGGCGGCAAAACGGCTCTGGCGCAGCTGCCTGTTTTCTGGGCCGCGGCGTTAACTGCCGCGCTGGTCGCCGGAATTGCTTATCACCCGGTTTTCAGACGCGGCAAAAAACAAAAAGCGGAAGTTAATGCGTCATAAATAATGCAATATCCGCGTTATCAATCAAATACTTTGTCATGCTGCCCAAAATCCAGCGGCGCATGGTGCTTTGCGTAAACGCCCCCGTAACCAGCAGATCAAAACGTCCGCAGGCCTGACGGACAATTTCCGCCCCTTTGGTCGAAACAGAATCCGTTTCAGGTATTTTGACAATTTCTGATTTAATGCCATGCCAGGCCAAACGTCTGGCTAAAGCGCGTGAATCCGCCCATGTTTCATTGGGCAAATCGGTTTCCAAAATAACGACTTCTTCCGCCCGGGTTAAAAACGGCATGGCCAAAGTAACGGCTTTTGCCGCTTCTTCGGTAGCGTCCCAAGCAATCATGATCCGGTTACCGACGGATTCCGGCGCTTCACGCGGCGCAATTAAAATCGCAGATCCGCTTTCCATCAGTGCGGCATTTAAAACCGCCAGCGTATCTCTGGCTGTCGGAGACGATAATTCCGGACGAGCTAACACCGTTAAATCCGACACGCGTGAACACCAGGCGATAACCTCGTCTTCGCAGCCGAAAATTTCGCGAAACTGCGCCGTAATTTCTTTTAATTCCGCCTGCGGCTCCGTTTTCGGCAGCAAACCGTGTTCTTCCACAAATTTTTCAAAAATCACGCGCATTTCGTCCGCGTTCGCGGCAAAAGCCTTTTCTTCTGCCTGAACAACGTCATTGACGACAAATCCCGCCATATCCGCACTGACAACGGGAACAGGCAGAATGCATGACGGTTCCAGATGCACATGAAAAACGTCCAGATGACCGTTGAACTTCTTTGCCGTCAAAAGCGCCGTTTGCAAAACGGATTCCGACGTCTGCGCAGCATCAAGCTGAACCAGAATATTTTTAAAAGCATTCATTGTTTTCCCCCATTCATTAATCCAGACCGGACAAAATCGTCCGCACGCGCGTCAATGTTGCCATACGGTCGCCGGACGTATCGATTTTATCCCACGTCACCGGTCCGACATTAATGTCCAGCTGCCGCCTTAATTCTTCAGCCGTTTTGACGTCTGACGGATTGCGCTTGCGCGATGCGACGCGTTCTATTCTGATTTCCAGAGGCGCGTCAACCCACAGCCCTTGAAAATCAACGTTCATTTCACGGGCGGTTTCTTCAATCGCGCGGCGCTGGCGCTCTTCATGAAACAAAGCGTCGGCAACAACGGACTGACCGGCGCTTAACAGACGACGACATTCGTCGCACAGCAGATCAAAGACCTTATTTTCCAATTCCGGCGTATATTCCGCGGGATCCAGATGTTCTTCCAATCCCGTATTCAGCAGATTTTTACGCAAAACGTCATCGCGCAAAATAACCGCACCGGGCGGATTGCCGATAAACGGCGCGGATTCACGGGCAATTCGTGATTTCCCACTGCCCGACAAACCGCCGCAAGCAACCAGAACCGGTTTGGGCTGATCCAGAAAACGTTTGGAAATAACAAGCTGTTCATAGGCTCTGTTAGCCATCAGATCAGCTTCGCGTTTATCCTTTATTTCCGCGGAACGCTGCGCGAAAACATACGCGTTGACCGCCGCCCGGCATGACAAAAACAACGGCAGAACGGGAATACCTTCCCAATCCGCCGACAAGGCCATGTAATGATTGAACAAAATGCTGGCCAGTCGGCGCTGTCCTTTGCTTTCCATATCAACCAGCAGAAAAGCAAAATCGTACAGCGTATCAATCTGCGTCAGATCATCGTAAAATTCGATCGGGTTCAATGGCACAACGCGCCCGTTCCACATTGCCAGATTACGCAGGGTCAGATCCCCGTGGCACCAGCGGATTTTGCCGTCCGCCTGTCTTTTCAACAGCAATTCCCTATTTTTTTCCAGTGCGTCCAGCTGCGCTTTTTCCAAAGCGTCCACATCTTCGCCGTCAAAAATATCGGGCACAAAACAGCGGATCATCGCATTGTTTTCATAAATCCGCCCTCTGATGATATCGACCGGATTTCGGGTTGTAATGATTTCGGCGTTTTGATGCAGTTCAAAAATCTTTTCCGCCGTATCCATCATTTCAAAGCGGTCCAATTCCCCTCTGTCAACCATGTTGTCAAACAGCAGGTTTTCTTCAAATTCATGCGCCACAAGCAGATAGTCAATAACTTCCGCGTTTTTATCCGGACAGGCCGAACGAATGAAGATCCTGCTTTTTTTATCAATTACGACCTCTTCGACGCCGAAACACAGCCCCGGCGCGAAACGGTTGCAGATGTCCAACTCTTTTTGACAGGCGGCCAGACGTTTTTCCGGCGTCGAATAATCGACATACGGATACTTTACGCCGCGTTTAAGCTTATAAGCCTTTTCCCCCGTTAAAAAAACGTCCGAAATGTTCGTTTCTTTAACCGTTATTTTCTGCGACGATTTCAGACCGAAAGCTTCCGGTGAAGACAACGCGGCAATCAACGCGGATTGATCATCAATCAGCATAATGCGGGTCTCCTTTTGAATTATTCCGGCTTATGCGACGGGTTGACGTTGCGCAGGTTCTGCGGCTGGCTGGCCAAAGAAGAATTAAACTGCTGCGTAACGCGGACGAAAGTCGTGCGTTTGCTTAATTCTTTCAGCGTTACGGCGCCGACATAAGTGCATGTCGAACGCACGCCGCCCAGAATTTCCTTCACCGTGTTTTCCAAAGCGCCCTTGTATTCCACCAAAACGGTACGCCCTTCGCTGGCGCGGTAATCCGCCACGCCGCCGGAATATTTTTCCATGGCCGTATCCGAACTCATACCGTAAAAACGGCGGTATTTTTTGCCTGTGTCTTCGTCAACGACCAGATCACCGCCGGATTCGTCATGACCGGCAAACATGCCGCCCAGCATGACAAAATCCGCGCCCATGGCCAGCGCCAGCGTGATGTGATAGTCCTGCACGATGCCGCCGTCGGCGCAGATGGGCACATAGATGCCGGTCTCCTCAAAATACTTATCCCGCTCGGCGGCCACGTCGATGACTGCGGTGGCCTGACCGCGGCCGATGCCCTTGGTCTCACGGGTGATGCAGATGGAACCGCCGCCGATGCCGATCTTTACGAAGTCGGCTCCGGCATCGGCCAGGAAGCGGAAGCCCTCGCCGTCCACCACCAACCTTCACGGTATCGCCGTACTTGGCGCGGATCCACTCCAGGCAGTGCTTCTGCCAATAGGAATAGCCCTCGGAGGAGTCCATCACCAGCACGTCCACACCGGCCTCCACCAGTGCGGGGACACGCTCCTCGTAGTCACGGGTGTTGATGCCCGCGCCCACCACATAGCGCTTCTGGCTGTCCAGCAGCTCCAAGGGGTTGCCCTTGTGGGAATCATAATCCTTGCGGAACACAAAGCTCACCAGATGGCCGTCCTTGGAAATAATGGGCAGGGCGTTGAGCTTGTGATCCCAGATGATGTCATTGGCCGTTTTCAGGCTGGTGCCCTCCGGTGCGTAGATGAGCTTCTCCACCGGCGTCATGAAATCCGCCACCTTGGCGTCGGGGTCCATGCGGCTGACCCGGTAATCCCGGCTGGTGACCAGACCCAGCATCTTGCCGGTACCGGTGCCGTCATCCGTGACAGCCATGGTGGAGTGGCCGGTGCGCTGCTTCAGAGCCAGCACATCTGCCAGGGTATCCGTCACCCGGAGGTTAGAGTCGCTGATGACGAAGCCCGCCTTGTAGTTCTTCACCCGGCGGACCATGGCCGCCTGAGACTCAATGGACTGGGAAACATAGATAAAAGCAATGCCGCCCTCCTTGGCCAGCGCAATGCCCATCTGCTCGCCGGACACGGCCTGCATGACAGCGGAGACCATGGGGACGTTCATGGTCAGGGGGCATTCCTCTCCCTTCTTGAAGCGGACCACCGGCGTCTTCAAAGACACGTTGGCGGGGATGCAGTGCTCAGAGGAATAACCGGGCACCAGCAGATATTCGCTGAAGGTATGGGAAGGCTCCTGGAAAAAATAGGCCATAGTAAGATACCCCTTTCTCATCGTTCGTTTATCATTTTACTTATTATAAATATTATTTTTAATAATATCGCAAATGTGCGATACGGTCAAGCGGCGATGACCTGAATTTCAAAAGAGACCGGCACGGTCACGTCGGGCTGACGGTCCGCAGGTCACAGCTTTTTCCGCAGGACCGTATGGTGGAAGATGCCGTCGGCAAAATACTCGTTGGAGGCGAACACCGGCGCGCCCTCAATATCGTAATCCACCTCGTCCATGTTCAGCAACGGTGTTCCCTGTGGCACCTGAAAAACATCAGCCAGAGCAGCGTCCGCAGCCACAGGCCGCAGGTCCGTCAGGTCCAGATAGGACGAAATTCCGCAGACATTCTGGAGGAAATCGAAAATGGGCTGGCGCAGCTCCTCCGCTGTATAGGGCCGCTGGAGCTTTGCCTTTTCCACCACGTCCTCGCAGTAGATGGCAGGACGGCCGTCGGCGGTGCAGAGCCGGGAGATCCGAAGAATCGGCGTTCCGGTGGGGATGCCCAACTGGGCGGCCACCTTACTATCCGCCTTGTCATCGGCAGCCCGGACAAAGGCCACGCCGGGAGTGTGTCCGCTCTGGCGGATCATATCCAGAAACTCCACTTCAATGTCCATTCTGGCCGGTGCGCCTAAGACATGGCGGTTGATAATGGTGCCAACTCCATGACGCCGGGTAATAAAGCCCTCCCGGTCCAGAGAAGCCAGAATGTCCCGCAGCTGTGTGCGGCTGATGCCCAGCATTTCCGACAATACGCTTTCCCGGGGAAGCCGGTCACAATGGGCATACTCCCCCACCTGCATAGCGGTGAGCAGCTGCGCCCGGATACTCTTGGACTGTCTTGGGTTCTGACTCATGTCGGTCCTCCCTTCCGTTTCGCCGTCCGGTTCGATTACGGAGCGGCCAAAATAGGTATTACCATTTTTAGACATTGTACCGAATGGACCGCCGTTTGACAATGCGCATATTCAACAGATTTCAATAGTGTTTTTCGGGGCAGTCTTGTCCGCCCTGTCATGAAAGGTCGATCTTTCTTCGTCAATTTTTTTGTGTACTTTTACTATGTACATTTGTCCGTGTATCACGTATGATAAAAACACTTTTACCACGGAGGCGCTGCCTATGAAAAATATTGTATTGATCGGTATGCCCGGCACGGGGAAAAGCACCGTCGGAAAGGCGCTGGCGGACAGGCTGGGGTACGATTTTGTGGACGCGGACGATCTCATCGTCCAGACCACCGGCAAAACGCTGCCGGAGATCCTGCGGCAGGACGGGCTGGAGGCCTTTTACGAAATTGAAAATACAGAGCCACCCCTTCGCTTCTGTTTCAGTATCATTCCATTCGATTACAATATAAGGTTTC
>ENA-ORPH01000418-ORPH01000418.1-human-gut-metagenome-genome-assembly--contig:-NODE-418-length-47796-cov-3.326407_pt1 | contig 47796 bp, 39 predicted proteins | sample MGYA00242142_ERZ509074 | MGnify/ENA primary metagenome ERZ509074 (study PRJEB26280, sample SAMEA2338724) | human gut metagenome | biome: human gut; feature: human-associated habitat; material: faeces...
ATCAGGTCGGCGCTTTTCCGCCCGGCTGGTCTGAATGGAATGACCGTTTCCGTGATACGATCCGCTTGTTTTGGAAAGGGGACAAAGGACAGATCGGCAATATGGCTTCGCGTCTGACGGGATCCAGCGAAACTTTTGGTTATCGCGGCCGTCACCCGTGGACCAGCGTCAATTTCGTAACGGCTCATGACGGTTTTACATTGAATGATCTGGTCAGTTATAATGAAAAGCATAATGAAGCCAATGCCGAAAATAACAAAGACGGGACAAACGACAACAGATCATGGAACAGCGGCGTTGAAGGCGAAACGGGCAATCCAGTTATTTTGAATTTGCGTTATAAAAGAATGCGCGCAATGGCGGCAACGTTGCTGTTGTCTTTGGGGGTGCCGATGATTTCGGCCGGTGATGAATTTTGCCGGACGCAAGAGGGAAACAATAACGCGTATTGTCAGGACACCCCGATCAGCTGGCTGAACTGGGATCAGATCAGCGAAGAAGACGCCGAGTTCAGAGAATTTATGCGTTATCTGATCAAACTGCGCAAAGAGCACCGTGTTTTCAGGCGTAAGCGTTATTATACGGGTAAAAAAATAGGCGATTCTTCGCTGAAAGATATTACCTGGATTACGCCGGAAGGCTTGGAAATGTCGTCCGCCGATTGGAATAAGCCGTATGCGCAAAGCTTGTCCGCCCTTATTTCCGGAGCGTTAAGCGTTGCTTTCTGTAATGAAGACGGCCGTTTTTATCCGGACAACCATTTCTTTATTATTTTGAACGCGTTTCATGACGGCATTGAATGGCTGCTGCCGGAAATGGATAAGGACACGGTTTGGAATTTGATTTTGGACACGTCGCGCGACAAACCCGTTGTGGAAAATGAAACATACAAGCCCGGAGATTCATTTAATGTGCCGGCATGGTCCGTTTTGCTGTTTGAAGCGCCGCTGACGGACGAAGAAAAAGCCGTCCTGCATTCCCGTGAAGGAATGACCGGTATTTTAGGCCGTGTTTATCAGAACGTCCAAAGTAGCCGTCTGGTCGCGACAATAAAGGATCTGGACAATCTGGACTTTATGACATATGGTCCCATGGGGCCTGTGGCAACATTGGCAGATATGGAAAAAGAAGAAGAAAAAGACGGCTTCACCCGTCTGGTATAGGAACGACATACAGTGGTTTTGGAATATTCGCAAACAGTTGACGCGTTGGCCGAAAAGGCCGGTATTCTGCCGGAATTTGAAGCGGACGGCGGGATTTACACAACATCTTTTGAAACAAAAAAGGCTTTGTTGAACGCTTTGAAATTCCCGGTTAAAACGGCGAAAGAAGCGCAGGAATCTTTGCTGGCTGTTTTGGAAAAACCGTATAAAACTGCTCTGCCGCCCGTTGCCGTCATTTCCGTAGAAAAGAAAATTGCCGAAATTACCGTTACTTTTGTTTCAGGTCATGAATCGGATCCGTTGTCGTTTGAAATTATTCAGGAAAACGGAGAAGTTGTTTCGGGGCAGAAAATTTCGGCAGATCTGCCTATAACCGATTCTTTGGTGATTGAAGAAACCGAATACGAACACCGGCGCCTGACGATTGATCTGCCGGCACAGACGGGATACCATACGCTGCGGGTATCTGGCGCGGCTTTGCCGGATCAGGGCAGGGAAATGGCGTTAATTGTTGTTCCCGAAAAATGCTATATGCCTGAAACAATGCAGCAGGGAGCCAGACCATGGGGATTCCCGATACAGTTGTATGCGTTACGTTCAAAACGAAACTGGGGAATAGGCGATTTTTCCGATTTAAAAGAAATGATCGGCGTCGCAAAATCTTTTGGGGCGGATATTGTCGGGATTAACCCGATTAATGTCGCTTTTATGGCAAAGCCGGAAACGGCCAGTCCGTATTATTCGTCATGCCGGCTGTTTTTAAATCCGCTGTATATTGACGTCGGCGCCGTTCCCGAAGCCGAAAAATGCGCCGCGCTGCAAAAATACATACAGTCTAAACCGTTCGTTAGCGCGTTGAAAAAAGTCAGGACGGAACGTCTGGTTAACTATAAGGCCGTGGCAAAATTAAAGAAAAAAGCTTTTGAGTTGCTGTTTGAAGACTTTAAAAATGCAACCGATGACCGCCGGGCCGCTTTTGAATCGTTTTGCAAAAAAGGCGGGCGCGATCTGCAAACTGCGGCATTGTATCAGGTTTTAGCCGATTATTTTGTCGGTAAAAAGAAAAGTTTCGGTTTTAAATCCTGGGGAAAGCAATATGCTTCTCCCGATACGCCGGCCAGCTTGAAATTTGCCGAAGAACAGGCTGAAAAAATTACTTATTACAAATATCTGTTCTGGCTGGCGGACGAACAGTTTCAGGCGGCGTCCGCCGAAAGTGACAATCAGGGATTGGCGGTCGGGCTGTATCAGGATTTGGCGGTCGGGGTCGCCGGCGAAAGCGCGGAAACATGGGGGAATCAGGAATTATTCGCTACGGAGCTGAGCATCGGATCGCCGCCTGATATGTTTAATGCCAACGGGCAGGAATGGGGAGTGGCGCCGATGCGCCCCGATGTCATGCGTGACGAGGCGTATGTTTCTTACCGCAAGGTATTGACGGCAAACATGAAGCGTGCCGGCGCCGTCCGGATTGATCATGTTATGGGGCTGGCGCGCCTGTTCTGTATTCCGAAGGGGGAAAAAGGCGCTTATCTGCGTTATAACGTCAATGACCTGATCGGAATTGTCGCTTTGGAAAGCCATCGCAATAAATGTTTGGTTGTCGGTGAGGATTTAGGCGTTGTTCCCAGTTACTTCCGTGAAATTCTGGAAAAAGCCGGTATTTTGTCTTTCCGTGTTTTCAGGTACGAACAAACAAACGAAGGACAGTATAAGCCGTTAAGCGTTTATCCGAAAACGGCGCTGATCGCGGCAGGAACGCATGATATGCCGACTTTAACCGGATTTTGGTCGAGCGCTGATATCGAAACGGCCAAAGAAATCGGGTTGATGGGGGGCGACGGGCGGTATGAACAGGCGCAGGCGTTGCGCATGAAAGACCGTTATGCCATGGTGGAAACTTTGGCGGCGCGCGGGTTGTGGTTTATTTCACCTGCGGCGTTCGATGAAGAAATCAGTGGGCAGAAAGTGCCGCCGCGGCTGACGGAAGTCCTGTATTCTTATCTGGCGTCCGCGCCGTGCTGCCTGCTGCTGGTTCAGCTGGAAGATATTTTGGGACAGAAAGAACAAATGAATGTTCCCGGCACCAATCGGGAATACCCGAATTGGCGATGCAAGTTGCCAAAAATGACTGAGAACTTATATAATGATGAGAATATGAAACGAATTTGCGGCGTTATCGGGAAAATCAGGCAAAGTTGACTTTTTACGGCGGAGGAAAAAGATGTTTTTTATTTTATCTTTTATTTTTATACTTGCCGCCGTTACCGTTACTTTGAAAATCCTGATCGGTTATAATCCGGAAATTTCGTTAAAAAACAAACTGATAATTTCTTTCATCGTTATCTTTGCCTGGTGCTGTCCGGTGTTTTCGCGTTTTTTACGCCGGCTGCATGTGCTATCAACGGAAGCAAATCTGATTGTTTCCCAATCGCTGTATGTTGTTTTTATAACGGCTTTTTTTCTGTTATGTTTGCTGATGATACGGGATATGATCTGGATTCCCGGTTATAAAATTGCTTTGAAATGTAAAAAGGCTTCTGCTGCATTTGATCCGATGAAGCCTTCCGTCATTAAAAAAGCAAATATAATTACTGCCGCGGCGACGCTGTTGCTGTCAGGTTACGCCATGTATGAAGAAATAAAGTTTCCGCAGATCAAAGAAACGGTTATTCCTACGGAAAAAGTCGCCTCCGCTTTTAAAATCGTTGCTTTGACGGATATGCATATTACGCCTGTTACGCCGGTTTCGCGCATTAACAGGATTGTCCGCACGGTTAATGAATTAAAGCCTGATATTATCGTTCTGGCAGGCGATGTCATTGATGCAAAGCCGTATCTGCTGAAAAACGAAATGCGGGCTCTGGCAAATTTGAAAGCCAAATACGGCGTATTTGTCACATTGGGAAATCATGAATTTTATCACGGCAGTTTCGAGTGGGAAAAAAAGTTCAGAGAAATGGGCTTTTCTTATCTGGCCAATAACGGATTGATATTAAAGGGAACAAATGTTTATTTGTCCGGTCTGCCGGATCCGCAGCTGTTGAAAATCAATGACGCGGCAATGGCCGGTATCAGGAATACTTTAAGAAAAGCGCCGCCGTCCGCTTTTAAAGTGTTTGTATCACATTCTCCGCGTTTTATTAAACGGTTGGACAGCAGCCTGACAGATCTGCAGATTTCCGGACATACGCACGGCGGCCAAATCTTTCCGTTTCATTTTGTTGTTAAACGGTTTAACGATTTTGTCGCCGGCTTGTATGACGTTAACGGCATGAAATTATATATTTCTCGCGGCGTCAGCGGTTGGGGCCCGCCGATGCGTCTGTTCGCTCCATCGGAAATTTCCGTTATTGATTTAATTCCTGAAAAGAAAAATTAATTTTCTTCCGCTTTTTCAACGGAAGAAGAAGAGGGCGTAAAGCTGGTTTTGAAAATGTTTTCCAAAATGCCTTCTCTTTCTTCGTCTTTGGCTTTTCCTTCCGTCTCCAGCGCCGCCAGCGTTTCCAGCATGGATACCTTTTCCTGCGCCTGCGCCGCCGCTTTTTCATAACGGGTTCGGGTCTGAATCAGCATAAACATCAAACCGCATGCGATTAAAATCGGCAGTCCCAGTGTCACAATCGTCATGAATGTCGAAATGTTCGTCAGCTTGAACGAAATGCCGGCAACAATCGCCAACACGGCCGTCACCGAGAACAAACCGGAAATAACGTACCACCCGGTCATCTGATTAGCTTTGGTCTGATTCTGGTTTAATTGATCGTTCCAGTAATCCAGCGCCGTTCCGTAACGGATACGGCTGGCGACGCTTTGACGCAAAGAAGCCAGCTGGCGTTCATGATCGTTCTGAATCAAGTTCAGCTGATCCCACATTGCGTTAACCGCGCTGTCGGAAGTCTGTTTGATTTCCGCGACCAGTTGAGATACGTATTCGGCAACGTCGTTTCTGTAAATCTGCAGCTGTCTGCGGGCTTCTTCTATTCCCTGCTGCAGGGCGAAGTGTTCGTTTTCAATCGGCTTGATTTGTTTTTCCGCCAGTTCGACACGGCGGATAATGCCGTTGATTTTCCGCAGGGTTTCCGATACTTTCCCGTCCAGCATTTCCGGCTGGACATTCGTTCTGAATTGCAGGGTAAACGCATAACCGAACGTGAAGCTTTCAGCGTCGGCCGATGTGCCGAATCCCGCCGCGTCTGCCAGAGAAGCCGCCCCCGTCGCGCCGGCCAGCAGCCCCATCAGCATCGGTTCGTAACGATACATGATTGTCGCCATCTGTCCCAGCGTGCCCTGAGAATGAATACATTTGAATCCCAGATAAGCATTTAAATCTTTGCGGATAATCGTAAAGCCTTCGGCCGTGCTCATTTCCGTATTTAAGACGGCCTGCGCCGCTTCCAGAATCGACCGCGGCGTCTGCAGCTGAAAATCTATGATTTTCTGGATAAACGGCTTGTCCGATGTTTCCGTACCGATAATGTCATGCCAGGCTTGCAGTTCGTTGACGGCAAACACACCGGCTTCGTAAAAAGAACGCAGCTCGACAATGCCTCCGTTATCGTCCAGTTCGATATGAATGGGAACACCGAACGGAATGTCCCTTTCTTTATCAAAAGGAAACTCTGCGGGAAAAGCGCCGGAAATTGTTTCGTCTTGTGTATTCATGGTTCAAACTATGTCGTATATTGTTTTAAAAATCAATATTTAATCCTGGTTGTCCGGGAAAGGATAGGTCATATATGCCAATCGCACGGTTTCGCGCTTGTGCCTGATTTGTGCGCCCAGCATAACGGCGCAAAACAAAAAGAACCAAAAACCGATGAAGCTGTAGAAAACAAAAGGAAAGTCCCCCATATAAGAGTCGAAAACGGAAAAAAGGACGGTTAAAACAGCGCATAAAATTGCCGTTGATCCGTAAAACAGAAAGGGTCTTTCCAAGCGCAGCAATCGCCAGATCATAAACAAAACTTTAAAACCGTCCTTTATGGTTGACAGTTTTCTGAAAGATCCTTCGGGTCTGGCAAAATATCTGGTTTCGGCTTCGGCAAAGGGCAGACGGTTCATCGCCGTGAATACATTTAATTCCGTTTCGATTTCAAAACCGTTTGACCGGGCGGTAAAGGTTTTGACAAACCTTTTTGAAAAAACGCGCAGGCCGGACAACATATCCGTTTGTTTTATGCCGAATAAAGTCCGCACCAGACCTGTCAAAAACATGTTTCCGAACCTGTGAAACAGCGGATAAGCCTCTTTTTCCTGTTCTTTGCGTGTACCGACGACCATATCTTTTTGTTCATTGATTAAAATGTCGATCAAACGCGGCGCCGCGGCCAGATCGTATGTCATGTCTCCGTCCGTAATAACGTAAATATCAGCGTCGATGTCTGCGAACATACGGCGTATAACGCAGCCTTTTCCCTGCTGGGACACGCGGCGGACGATTGCACCGGCCTGTGCCGCGATTTTTGCCGTGTCGTCCGTCGAATTGTTGTCATAAACATAAACTTTCGCATCGGGCAAAGTCTTTTTAGCCAATTCAACAACAGGTTTTACGGTTTTTTCTTCATTATAGCAGGGGATCAATACGGCAGTTTTTAAAGTCATAAAATTTCTCCTAAATTATCAGACTATCAGTATACGGGATCACAGAACGGAAAGAAACGATTTTTCTTTGTTCGTATTTTTTATTCCGGAAGCCGTGCCAAGAAACGGATTCCGATTAGGTAAAATAATACCAACCATGTATCATATTGATTTTGTTTGTTTTTATTTGTATAAAAAATGTTGACATATTCCGCGGGCCGTTATACTTTAACTGTAGTTTTTTAACTGTAATTGTAAGGAATAAAACTAAATGCAGACCTTATCTGTTAAGCCGTCTGAAGTCCAAAAGAAATGGTATCTGATTGATGCCGAAGATTTGGTCTTGGGACGTTTAGCCAGCATTGTCGCCAAAATTTTGCGCGGCAAGCATAAAACCTGTTTTACACCGCATGTCGACTGCGGTGATTATGTGATCATCATCAACGCTGAAAAGGTACATCTGACCGGTAAAAAACTGGAAGACAAAGTGTATTACCGCCATACCGGCCACCCGGGCGGAATCAAAGGCGTGACCGCCGGCAAAGTTATTTCCGGCGAACACCCCGAACGCGTTATTATTAAGGCTGTCGAACGCATGATTACGCGTAATCCGTTGGGCCGCAAGCAGATGACAAACCTGCGTGTTTATGCCGGCCCCGAACACCCGCACGCCGCTCAGAATCCGGAAGTTCTGGACGTTGCCGCTTTGAACCCGAAAAACAAGAGGAATTAATCCATGGCTGGTTTGGAAGATTTGAAAAAAGAAATGGAAACAGCTGCCGTTGTTGTTGAACCGGCTGCCGTTCGTGAACCGAAAAAGGATAAATTCGGCCGCGCCTATGCGACGGGTCGTCGTAAAGACGCCAGCGCTCGCGTTTGGATTAAGCTGGGATCGGGTAAAATGACAATCAACGGCGTTGACGTTGAAAAATATTTTACGCGCCCGGTTCTGCGCATGATTATCAACCAGCCGTTTGAAGTTACCAACCGCGTTGGTCAGTTTGACGTTGTCGTTACGGTGAGCGGCGGCGGTTTGTCCGGTCAGGCCGGGGCTGTTCGTCACGGATTAAGCCGTTGTTTAGACAATTTTGAACCGGAATTGCATACGGCTTTGAAACGCGCCGGTTTCCTGACCCGCGATCCGCGCGTTGTTGAACGTAAGAAATATGGTAAAGCTAAGGCTCGCCGCAGCTACCAGTTCTCAAAACGTTAAAATTTATATCGACAAATTTCAAAAGAGGAAGTTTACACTTCCTCTTTTTTTATGAATAAAGAAGTGTTTATTCCGGTTCTTCGGCGATTGCTTTTCTGCGTTCTTTTCTTTTTTCGCTTTGTTTCCTTTTCAAACTTTCTGACCTTCCAGCCATTCTTCTTGTTCGGCGTCAGTGTGTTCGTAATAAAAAATAAGACTGCGTTCGTTTATTGTTTTTGCGCCAATAACAAGTTGCGGAATCTCCCAAATCGGAGAGATTGGCCATAACAGCAAATTAACAACGACGTAAATGATCTGAGTCCCGTCGGCTCCGTTTCCCATTCCTAATAAAAATTACCGAATCCGGGCTGAATATTTGAAAATGCCGGCTAATAAAGGCCTGGTTGTTTTTTTCCCATTCTTCCGTCGGTTTGTCCACTGAAATTCCGTCTGATTTTAAATCCCGTAAACCAGCCGTTCATGTCCTGTCAAAATTGTACAAGCTGCGGTAAAACAAAATAAAATAATAAAACTTTTTTCATTTCTGAAGATCCTTTATTGTTAAGAGTCAAAACAAAACCCACTTTTTCAGTTGGGCGGATTTTCAGAAACCGTTTATGTCTAAAGACGGCTCGGCTCCTTATTCGTCGAAATCCGCCCGTTAAGGACAGATCCGGCGAATTTATTAGCCGCCATACACAACGCGGCTGGTTCTAACGCCCTAAGCCGTTTATTTTAACAGCTTAAACGGCATTGTAACAATTTGTAAAAGCAAGAAGGGGAAAAGGGTTTAGAGATCTTTACGTTACAAGGTCGCTGGACGCGACAATCCATTCTTGCCGTCTGCTGCAACAGACTGCTTTGAATTTTGTGTTAAAATTTTTATTTATTTTCAATGTGTTATAAAAATTCAACCGGTTAAAAAAGGCCGGAAGAGTAAAAGTAGTTTGTTCACGAAAATCAGGAAATAAAAACGCCGGCACAAATGATACATACCGGCGTTCGGGAATTTTTCAGATAGTCAAAGGATTTTTATCGGGACATCTCTTCTTTCTTTTTCAGCAAAGCCGCTTGAACAGCAGGAGAAATAACTGCCGGCTGGGCAGGGGTTTTTGCCGGCTGCTGATTTTTCTGTAATTTTTGCTGCAGTCCGGATTTTTTAGCAGCGTTTTGTTTTTCAGACGCGGGGTTAACTTTATATGCTTCCATATTTTCTTTTATTTTGCTGATCACCCGTTCTTTTTCTGTCATGTTCGCTTTTGTCTGTTGCGGCTGTTTGCTTGGAGCGTTTGATGCTGGGACAGACTGTTTGGCAACGGATTCTTTGGACGGCTGAATTTTTTCAGCCTGCTTGGTAACAGAGCTTTCTTTTTTCGGCAGATTTGAATAATGTTTATTGCATTGCAGCATTGCCGCTAACTGTTTGCGGTTTTTCGGATCTTCCAGATCTTCTTTTTTTAACTCAGGTATTTTTGGGAATGTCTGATGGACAAAGTTCAAAAGGTTTTGTTCTTTTCCGGATAGGGGTTCACCCTTAGCTTCTTTGTCCAAAACAGCTTTAGCCTGCCGGATTTTTTCGGCGGATACCGCATTGTCCGGCGCCAACAAAGCCTCTTTTGCCGCGTTACTTGCGGTTTTTACTTTGTCGCCGGAAATATGTTTTTCTGCTTTCGGTTCAGGCGGCTTAATTCCTTTTTTTTCTAAGAAACGCTCAAAATCAAGTTGCGGATTCTTCCTTTTTTCTTCGCTGAAGACATGAAGCGTATCTATGCATTTTTTACTAATATCCGCAGGAATTTTATCTGTTTTATTTAAAGATGCTTTTCCCCGTTCAATGCTTAGCAGGTAAGAAAGGTTCTTTTCTTCCTCTGATGCTTGATATCCACCTTTACGATGTACTCTAAGATCATTGACAACATCTGAAAACGTATAATTTGAAAGCTCTTTTTTTCCGCTGATTCCTTCAGAAATCAACGTCGGAAGCTTAGCTGCTTCTTTGCAGATTTCTTTGTTTTTCTCGTAAATGCCTTCATTCTGCAGCCGTTTCTTTTCTTCTTTTTCTGTTGCTTTATTTTGATAATACTCTTTTTTCCCTTCTTCAGAAAAGTACTGGGCAACCCCACGCTCTTTAAGCTGGCTGGCGTTATTCATGAAAAATTCCTGTGCCGCATCAAGTTTATCTAGAGGAAACTCCGTAACTTCTTTAGGAATAATATTATTATGCTGTAAAATAGATAATTGCGTGTTTAAAAGTTTTCTTGCTCTGTCGTCTTCACCATTTCGCAAAAGTTTTATCGCGTTTAAGAGTTCTTTTTGTACAATATTCTTGGTAGCTAAAGCAGAAGCTTCGCCTTTTATTTTTCTGCCGTCTTTTGTTATCGCAGTTGCAGACATTGATCCGATGTAATTTTGTCCGATACTGGAAAGATCTTTTATATCTTTTGCGGCTTTGGCTGCAATGTCCAATACGGTCCCGGATTGTTCTTCAACCAAAGGTTTGATATTCTTAGGAATGTTATTAGGGATTGAAGGCAGAAAAATATTAACGCCTTCATTTAATAATTTTTCTAAGCGAGGAGTTGCCTTAATTTTATTCCCAGAAGCATCGTGCAGATAACCGCCTTCCGCTTTAATTACCATATTAGCTGCTGCGAATCCAGCTGCTCCGGCCATTCCCGATATGGTATTATTAAACATTTTGTCTGCCGCTTCAGCCGCCCGCTGCGAAGCCTGTCTGGCGGTCTCGGCTTCGACTTTGTCACCCCTATAAGAAGTCGAAATATTCGCTTTTTCCATAGCTCTTAAAACGGCTTCTTTTAATTCGGCTGGGATTTCGCCTTCTACCGCGGCATAACCGTATTCTTTGATTTTCTTTAACAGCTCCTCTATCTTGGCGCGGAAATATACTTTCTGCGCTTTCTCTTTAAATTTAACGACATGTTTTTCCCGAGCGTTATCCAGCATACGCGCACCGTTTTGCATGTTAACCTGAACGGATATTTTTCCGCGGCGGTTTTTTGTCAGTGTAACTGAGCTGATTTTTCTGCTCGCACTGATTTTTATACCGCGCTGTTCCTGTTTTTTCGCTAATTCTTCCCATTCGCGTTTCAAAACCGCGGCAATTTGTCCGGATACTTTGATTTCTTCCGCTCTTTTAGCGGAAATTTTGTTTTTTTTCTGCGCTTGTTCGTTTAATGCCGTTTTATCCATGGAAAACCTCTTATGCATGATTTTCTTTTATAACATGAATCCGAAGAGGCTGTCAAGAAATAGTCGAAAATTTCGAAAAAATTGACAAAAAGAAAAAAGCCGCCGGTTAAGGGGCTTTTTTCAATTTCAGCCCGGCTTTTTCAGCTTCGATTAGGCCGCCCCGGATAACGATGACATTGTCAAAATCAGTTTTTTTAAATTTTTTGGCGGCTTCTTTGCCTCGTCTGCCGGAACGGCAGAGCAGATATAACGGCTTTGACCCGTCCAGATTATGTTCACGGACAAAAGTTTCCGCGTCCAATTCTTCCAAAGGAACCTGCCAGTGTTCCTGAACCAAAGCGGTTTCGTCATGTTCACTGTCGGTGCGAACGTCTAAAATCAAATCATTTTGCTGTATTTTTGACGGGGAAATTTCCTGAATAAACATGTCTGAGCAACCTCCTGTCATCAGCAATAATAAAATTAAAAATTTTTGCATGGGCTTTTCCTTCAATGAATTAAAAAGTAATTCGTCTTTATTTTTCCGACAGATGTCTTTTATATCAGAATTTTAAAAAATCTGTTATATGTTTCCGATAACTGACAAAGAGAACAATACGCATCGGACGAATAATAATACTGTTGTTGAATAGTCCGGAAGAGAAAATAATTTATCAAAAAGAAATATCTTGTTTTTGTTAATCCTGATATCGGTAGGAAAAAAGCTGAAATAGGGCAGGGATATGATTTTTTGTTTCGCGGATTTATTAAAAATTTTTTCTCCGGCGGTGATTTATTTTTTGCTGTTGTTTTTTATTTAACAGCAAAATACATGGAGCCTCAATGGGAATAGTTATCGAAGCTTTTTATATCGCCCGGTTTCTGTCGCAAAAAAGTGGAGGTTGGAGAATCCGACAGATCGGTTAAAAGAATGTGCACTGAAACACCGGAAAAATTTCTGTAAAAAGAACATCTGCTTGAATGTCTGTGTGAATGATAAAGGTGCGGGCGGGAGGCGGGGAACCGGATATGAAAAACCCCCGCGTTTTGCGGGGGCTTTGTTGTTTTTTTAAAAACCGTCACGTTCCAAACGCTTGCGTTCCAGCTTGCGGGCACGGCGGACAGCTTCCGCTTTTTCGCGGGCTTTCTTTTCAGACGGCTTTTCAAAATTGCGGCGCAGTTTCATTTCACGAAAAACGCCTTCGCGCTGCATTTTCTTTTTTAAAGCCTTTAAAGCCTGATCAACATTGTTGTCACGTACAATAACCTGTACCATAAAAATCACATCCTTTTTTTAGAAGGGAGAATATTCTCCGATAAACACAAAACCATCTGTTCCGCGCAAAGATACCGAAGAACAGATAAAAACTCAACATTAAAAAAGTTCTCTTCTGGCAAAAAGAGAAAAAATCCCCTCCTTTACGGAATAAATGATTCATCACTATCTTTCAGTATACCCTGAAAAAGAGATTGTTTTCAACTATTTTTCCAACATATTTTTCTGTTTTGCGACCAGAGCCGCCGTCAAGGCGGATACGGAATGTTTTTCCTTGTGTGCCGCAATTTTGGCTGCGGCCTGTGTCTGACGCTGTTCCAATGACGGACGCTGAATATCGTAATACGATTCGCGGATCGTCAGATTGCCTTCTTTTTTCATGACATCTTCCGGTTTTGCCAAAAAATCATACCCTTTGACGTCGCGCAAATGCCGGAAAATCGCCCAGTATGTTTCATGCTGCACGCTGTTCATTTCCGGTTTTGCAAAAAAAGCCGAAGCTTCCTGAGCGGACAGATATTGTTTGTTGTCAACCAAACAGACTTTGGCGATATTATCGGTCAGGCTGACAGGGCGCTGCAGAGCGTTTTTACGTTCCTGAGAGGTTGCTCGGCGGTTTTTGAAGTCAAAGTTGCGCAGATAATTTTTTTCATAAGCGCTGCGGATATACATGTCGGTAAACCAGCCGTAAAAGGCCGCGCGCTGCGCTGATCCGGACTGAATTCCACCTTTTTCCGCCTCTGCGGCAAAGGGAGTGAAGATATGTCCGTTTTCTTCGGCATACGCCTGCATCGGTTTGCTGTTTCCCTGTTGATTTAAATCCCAGGCAACCAGACAGGAAACGACGTTTGCGTCGGCTTCTATCATCCACTGGGAATGCAGATAATCTTTCGGTTGGTCCAGAAAAGCATCAAGTTGTAATCCCCGTTTGTACTGTTGGGCGTGGCGCAATTCATGAGCCAGAGTAACAACCTGGCGGTCAAAAGAATCCCCGGCGTTCAGGCGAACCGCGTTTTGTTCAGAACAATAGCAACCGTGAGAACCTCTTAAAACGTCCGTTTGGATTTGAACGCCGGCCGTTTCAGCGTCTTTCAATAATTCCGCCCCTAATTTTGTCGTACCCAGCATGTTGATCAGTTCATGCAGCCGGGTATCGATGCCGACGACATACGGATATGAGGATACCGTTTCGGAAACGGAAGTTTCCGCCGGGGAAGGAGAAAAAGCGGTTTGAAGAATTGTCATGAAAACACCTGAAAATAACTTATTTTGTCTTTATTTTATGTTGTTTTTTGTCAAATGTCCAGCAAAATATCCTTGAATAACCAAGTGTTGAAGGGTGGTGAAAAAATAAGTGAAATTGACGAAAAAACCATTTACATTTTGTCAATAAGCCTTTATAGTCTTCTTGTCATCATATCAGGGAACAAAGCTATGGAACGAACATCATCAGTATTGAAAAAGGCTTACGGGCCGAAAAATACCTCTGTCAATTACCCGAATGAAGCGCCGCTGATCGATATTCAAATTCAAGGACGCAAGGGAAAAAGACGCTATAATGATGAAAAACGTTTAACCAGCTTTATCAACACGATCGCCCGTCATTCACCTTTTGGCCGTGCCGTTCTGGAAGATGCGGCAAAGGACGGTTATACGCTGATCTTTGAAAACCAGAAAGATTCCTGCGGTTTTTGTGATAAGGAAAGCAGGATTATCGCCTTGAACCCGGCGCTGTCTGATGAATTGCTGACGGCGACTTTGGCGCATGAAAGTCGTCATGCCCAGCAGTTTGCCCGCGGGGCGGAAGACGCTTTCGGTGTTTTCAATCTGCGCAGTGAATTGATGTACACCCGCGCGATGGAGGCTGACGCTGAAACGGCGGCCGCTGCAACCTGTCATGAAATTCGCATTAATTCGGGAAACGCGGGACCGTGGAAAGAATTTTCGGAAGATTCCGTAGAAATCGCCGCTGATTTTGTCCGGGCGGCGCCTTCGGCCGATTCACCTGTTACGGATAAAATGTTGCAGGGAGCTTTTAACGGCTGGTATCGGGATATTCCCATGATGACCGCTTATGAGGACGGTTATGTCGTTGATACGATGAAATTTGCCATGCGCAATACGAAAGATGAAATGCCGCCTTATGACAAAACGGCGGAATCCGGGGAAATCGTCAACATGTTTTGTTCAAATGCCGCCGGAAAGTGTTATTGGGCGGAAAACCCGGACGTTTTGAATGATAAGGATAAGTTGTCGATTGATCCGGCGACTTATCATGCCGCAAAGCTGTTTTTCAAGGTTCGTGAAATGAAAACGGGAGTCAAGCCGGATCCGACGCTGGAAACGCTGAAAGTCCGCTTTGATCTGGAAAACTCGGATCAGCAGCTTAAGCAAAGCGCTCAGGCTTTTTCGATCAAAGGGCCGAAACTTAATCCGCGGGTCATCACGAACCTGGCGCATGTCAGATAACCGAATAAAAAACAGGCCTCCGCTTCGGGGGCCTTTTCTGTATCAATTGTTAACGCATACGGGGAAGGGATATTTTTCGTCCGCGGAAAAATCGGCGGGCAATTCCGTCTATAATCTTCTTTTTTTTGTTTTTAAGAAAGAAGATTATTTTATCAAGTTAACAATTTGATTTTAAATGATAATACATTTTTTCAGAAGGCGCTTTTTTATACGGCCGAAACGAAAAAAAATATTGACGAAATCCGCACTTTTTTCTACTATGTCTCTGTCGTTTTTCAGATGAGGTTTCCAATGTCGTTACAACAGATTTTTGATTCAAATGTTTCCCGGGATTATGATTTGGCAGCGGTTCCTGCCGTTAATATTGATATGACGGAATGTAAAAAGGAAGAACAGCCTCGTATGATCGCTTTGGTCAACCGTTTGGCAAAATCGCCCAGCGGTTTGGAAACATTGCAAATCGCGGCGGACAACGGTTTTAAATTCAGCTTTTTCGAACCCGGCGTGCGTTGCTGCGGCGCTTGTGACGAAGCCGGGCACTGGGTACGTTTGAATCCGAATGAATCGGACGACAAGCTGGTGGGAACTCTGGCGCACGAATGTCGCCACGCGGGGCAGTTCGTCCGCGGCGCTCATGAAGCTTTCGGGGTGATGGACGTGCGTTCCGAATTGATTTCTTTCCGTGCGATGGAAGCCGACGCGCAAACTTATGCCGTAACGTCGTGCAAAGAACTGGCTTTGCAGGGCGAAACCGGGCCGTACGACATTTTTAAGCAGCGTTATCCTGAAATCGAAAAAGCGTTTGATACGGCTTATCGGGCCGCCGGCAATAAAATCACGCATGACGTGATGACCGAAACGTTCGAAGGCTGGTATGATCAGCTGAGAACAAAAACAGTTTATGAAGAGGCCTATCAGATCGAGCCGATGACAAAGGAAATTTACGATCTGAAACAGGGAAAGGAACAAAAACTGTTTTACGACAAACAGAAAATGGGTGCGGAAGAAGCCGTTGCCATGGCCGGCTGGACAAAGGACGGAAATTATTACACCAAGGATCCGAAACGCCTGGAAAGCGGTAAATTTTTGGACGTGGCGGAACAAACGATGGGAGATATGCGCGATTTCTTTAAATTGCGTCAGGAATTGACAGGTATGGCGCCGGATCCGTCTTTAGATATGATTCCCGTCCGTCCCGACACAATGAAACGGGATCGTCCCAAAATGGGTGAAAAACCCATGGCAGGTATGTTTGAAGCCAAAAACCGTATTCTGGCCGCAAAAATGCGTTATGCCGCCGAAGCGGAGGCGGCCGGACAAAAAGTGCGGCAGGCCGTTTTGAAAACGGCGGCAGCGAAACGCGCGCGTTAGAAAAGGAAGATAAAATGGAACTGTTAAAGAAAAATCTCTTGCGCAAAGCCTTTGAAGCGCCTGTTGAAAAACAGACGTATGATTCCAAAGAAGCGCTGACCGTTAATGTTGACATTTCGCTTTGCACGGACGAAGAACGCCCCCGTATGGTGCATATTGTTAACCGTCTGGCAAAATCGGACGCGGGCCGTGAAACGTTGGAAATTGCGGCGAAAGCAGGGTATAAGTTCGGCTTTTTAGATGCGGCGACAAACTGTTTCGGCTGCTGTTTCGGCGGCGATAATTATATCGGGTTGGGGCCTATGGCTTCTGATGACAAGCTGGTCAGCACGTTATGCCATGAATGTCGTCATGCGGGGCAGGGCGTTCGCATGAAGGGTATTCCTGACCGCGATCAGCTGAATGTCGCTTCGATTATTCGGGCTTCCCGTGCCAAGGAAGCTGATGCTCAGGCTTATGCCGTCAAGGCCTGCAAGGAATTGGAAATGCAGGGGGATAAAGGACCTTTGGCGACGTTTGCGAAGTTTTATCCGCCTATTTATGCCGCGTATGAAAAGGCTTTTGCCGAACAGGGCGAATTAAATGACAAAGTTATTGCCGGCGTGTTCAAAGGCTGGTATGACCAGACGGGCACAAAGCAGAATTATGAAGAAGGCTACATTATTGAACCGATGCATGATGCCATAGAACAGTTCAATAAAGGAACAAATGAGGATACGTACACATTTTATCACAATGTGGATTCGGCAAAGGTTGTTGAAAAAATCGGGTGGACGAAGCACGGGAATTATCTGGCCGGTGAAAATCCGGATTTTCTGAACGATCCGCATTTTTTAAGCATCGGCGAACGGACAAAGTCCGACGCGCAGGCTTTTTTCAAAATACGTGAAGAAAAAATGGGCATTAAAGCGGATACTTCCGTTGATTCAATGCCGACGCACAAAGACGCGTTTAACCGCCGACTGCCGGAAATGGGGCAATCCCGCGGTGACCAGAAACCGACAATGGACATGGGAACCACGATTGATAAATGGAACGCCGTGCTGGCTGCGCGCCGGGCAAAACTGGGGCGTTGATTTTAGCGGTTAACGGGTGATAAACTTTTCGTATTCGGGCGGCAACGGTGCCGCCCGAATGTTTTTATGGGGGCGCCTGATGAAATAAACGCGGTTGTCCGCGGGGAAATGAAAGAAAAAACGACGGAAAAATTTAGAAAATATTTGACAAAAAATAATATTTTTTCTAACATTTTTTTACTTCATTCTCAAAAGGGGATTCATTTATGTCTGTAAAAAATTCTTTTGAACAGCCGGCGCGGGCCGCTGTCGTTTATCCCGATGAAAAACCGGCGGTTGATGTTGATTTAAGGACTTGTCCGAAAAAAGACCGTCCGCGCATGATTTCCATGATCAATCGTCTGGCCAAAAGCAAACTGGGCCTTGAAACGCTGCAGATTGCAGCGGATAACGGATATCATTTCAACTTTATCCGCGGTGAAAACCGGGCGTTCGGTTTTGCCGATCCCGTTAATAAAAGGATTGCTTTGAACCCGAAATTTACGGACGACAAGCTGATCGGCACGATGTGTCATGAATGTCGTCATGCGGGGCAGTTTTCGCGCGCGTCGGATCTGAGCGAAGAAAAATGGGACGTTAAAACAAATCTGATTTACATGCGCGCAATGGAAGCCGATGCGCAGGCGTATGCTTCTTCCGCATGCGAAGAATTATTTCGTCTGGGGGACGAAGGGCCGAAAAAAGAATTTTATAAGTATTATCCCGAAATCGCCAAAGGATTTACAAATGCCCTGATTAAAAATGACGCGCAGATGGGCAATAACCTGTTAACTGATACGTTTAAAGCCTGGTACGACCAGCTGGGGACGAAATCCGTTTATGAAGAAGGGTATCTTTTGGAACCGATGCAGCAGGAACTGCGTAATATTGCGAACGGCAAAGGGGAAACGATGACGTTTGAAACATCTATTTCCGCGCAGAAAACAATCGCCGAGATCGCATGGACGAAAAACGGAAATTATTTCAAAGATGATCCTGAAATTCTTAACGGCGGAAAATATTTGAATGTATCCGAATTTACAATGGATCAGATGAAGAAGTTTTTTGAATTTCGCAAAGAATTAACGGGTAAAGATGATTCAAAGGCTTTGGACGGTATTCCGACGCGTCCGAATACGATTAAACCGCGTGTCAAAGAAATGACAAAACCGCCTGTAAAAAACAAACAGACGGCAATAAAGAAAATTATGGCAAACAAAGAAGCCGTAAAAAATCAGGGATTGGCCGCCAGATTTGTTCAGGCGCAGAAACTTGCCGCAAAACACACCCGTTAATGAAAAAGCTCCGGAAACGGAGCTTTTTTTTATATTTAAACGATTGATTATTGAAAATCACGCTTCCATTCGATATTTTCGCGGATTTTTTTGGCCGGATTGCCGGCAATGATAATATTTTTTTCATCAAAACGTTTGGTAACGACGGAAGAAGCTCCGACGATTGAATTGTCGGCGACGAAAGCGCCTTTTAAAAAAACAGCGCGCTGTCCGATCCAGACATGATCGCCGATCGTAATACCTTGCGGTTTATTTAACAGCTTTCCGGTTGTTTTATCCAGAATAACATGTCCGTCGCTGGGGCGGAAAAGAATTTCGTCAGACAGCAGGCAGTCTTTGCCGATTGACAAAAAATTACCGTGTCCTTCCGCCATACGGATAACGGCTCCGTTAATGGAAGTGCCTTCTTGAATCTGCAGATCAGACTGATTATCAATAAACGTTTCTAAAGACGAAATTGTATTTTGTTTAAAAATAACCCGGCTGGCATTGCCGATTATCAGACATACGTTTTTAAATCGGCAGGGTTCATATATTTCCAATCGGTTTTGGCTGCCGATAAAAGTTAAAAAAATACCGTCTAAAAATTCAGGATTAAGCCTTTTTTCCCGTCCGGCATATAAACAACCACACTGTTATTGCTGCCGTAATCAATGACGGGAGTATGGAAAGGAAATATTTTTTTCTTATTTATTGCGGACACGGACTGTGTTTTATTGCGTCGCGTCTTTAATGGAAAAATAGCGCATAACAGAGAAAGCACTGCTTTTTTCATAATTTTCTTTATCCTAAAAAAACCGCCTTTCACAGGCGGTCGGGGAGTTAGAAAATCACATATAGCAATGACCCTTTTGACCTTTAGGATTAAAAAAATCCCTGAACATACATCAAAAGCTCCCCGACCATAAAAGAGGTCGGGGATATTTTCCGCATTTGCTATAAACAAAACGGTTCGACGCATATCTGCGCCGGCTATGTGAGAGCTTTCTAAGACTCCGCGCCCGTTAAGGCACTTGTTTTACAAGTTTTGCAAAACCGACTTTAGTATAACCATAGTATTTCAAAACAATTTGATTGGTGCGCTGCTAATTCCCGTGTCCGCCGCAATCGCCCGTGTTCCCCGTCTTTTTTTCAGCGGTCGGGTTCAAGATATAAATAAAGAAAACCCCCCGTTTTGCGGGGGCTTTTGTTTTAATATTGATATTTTGGCCGTTTGACGTATTGTCCGGATCCCGGTTCGGCCAGCAGCGAACCGTTGTCATAAACGATTTTGCCGTGCGAAAGCGTGTAAACGGCGCAACCTTTGACGGTTACGCCTTCAAAAACGCTGAAATCGACATTCATATGGTGCGTTTTGGCTGAAATCGTTTTTTCTTTTGCCGGATCCCATACGACGATATCCGCGTCCGCGCCGGTTTCGATGCGGCCTTTTTTCGGATAGATATTGAAAATCTGCGCCGCATTGGCCGAAGTCAGCGCGACAAACTCGTTCGGCGACAAACGGCCCGTATTAACGCCGAAATGCCATAAAATGTCTAACCGGTTTTCCACTGTGCCGCAGCCGTTCGGAATTTTGGTGAAATCATTTTTACCGACGGCTTTTTGTTCGTTTTTAAACGGGCAGTGATCCGTTGCGACAACAGAAATCGTTTTAGCGTGCAACGCATTCCATAACGGTTCCTGATTTTCTTTCGGACGGTACGGCGGGCTCATGACATGGGCGGCGGCAAATGTAAAGTCGGGATCGAAATATACGGATTCATCAACGGTTAAATATCCCGGACAGGTTTCGCCGTAAACTTTGATACCGGCGGTTTGGGCCCGGCGAACCGCGTCAACCGAATCTTTGCATGACATGTGAACGACATAGATCGGACAGTCAACCATTGAGGCCAGCATAATTGCGCGTGCCGTTGCTTCGCCTTCGACTTTTGCGGGACGGGACATCGGGTGACCGGCCGGCGCGCGTATTCCTTCGGTCAGCAGTTTATGCTGCATAAATTCGATCATATCGCCGTTTTCCGCATGTACTTCCGGCATGGCGCCGATTTTCCGGCAGTGTTCAAATCCTAGAATCAGTTTTTCGTCAGGCAGCATCAAAGCCCCTTTTGCCGACAGGAAAAATTTATAGGTATTGATGCCTTCCTGCGTTGTAAATTGTTCCATTTCCGCGGCGATTTTATCCGACCAGGCCGTAATGTTCATATGAAAAGAATAGTCTACGGCTGATTTTTGCGCGTTTTCACGCCAGGTGTGATACGCGGGAAACATGGACGGGTCATTTTTGTCGGGGACAACATAGTCAATGATCATTGTTGTTCCGCCGGCCGCCGCTGCCGCTGTTCCGGTGAAAAAATCGTCACTGGACACGGTTCCCATGGACGGCAGCTGCATATGTGTATGCGGATCAAGCCCTCCCGGCATGACCAAAGCGCCGGACACGTCAACGACCCGCGTTCCGGCCGGCAAGTCCAAATTCGCGCCGACAGCCGCAATGACGCCGTTTTCACAATAAACATCTGCGCAAAATGACCGATCGGCATTAACGACCGTTCCGCCTTTTAAACAAATTCCCATTTTTAAAAAGCTCCTTGAAAGAAATAAAAAATTTAATGATAATCATATCATAAAAACAAAAATCGTCGTTACTTTTTTATACAACCGGGTAAAAATTATGGATACGGAAAAAAAAGTTTTTCAATATGTGTTTTTGATTTTGTTTGCGGCTATGACCGGTTATACGTTTTTACTTCGGGCTGCTTTTTATAATGAAGAAGGATTACCGCGCCAACCGGGAATTTTGCGGGTTATGGGGGAAAATCTGGCGGGGGATTATGCTTTGTTCCGCCTGCTGGAAAACAAAACGTCGCCGCAGGAAGCCTATCAAAGCGAAAAAATATCCGATTTTTTATATAAAACGGCTCATGTAAACGATCATTTTGTTTCTTTTGCTTCGCCGATGAAATCGTTTGTATTTGTTCCGTGGCTGTCCGCTGCTTATGGCGGATTTTGCGAAACATGGATTTTCTGGGGCATGTTTTTATTCGGCGTCGCTTTGTATTCGCTGTTTCCTGTGACAAAGGCCCTGTTGCTGATGTTTGCTTTGCCGGCGGGATTTCTCAGCTTTGTGACGGGCGGGTGGGGAATATATGCCGCCGCCGGAGTCATTTTAACGCTTTCTTTGGCTGAAAAACACCCTAAGTGGGCAGGGGTTTTCGGCGCTTTGTGTGTGATTGAGCCTGTTACCTTTGTTCTGGCCGCTGCCGCTTTGATTATGCGCAGACAGACGAAAGCGGCGCTTTTTTGTATTGTCGGAGCTTTGGCGATCGTTTTGTTCAGTGCGGGACGGTACGGCGCAGATGTTTTTGGCACAGCGCTGACGGCGGCCGTTGATGTGTTGCGGGACAGACCGTGTGTGTTTTCTTCTTTGTTTGCGTTGCTGCGCTGCGGCGGTACTTCTTTCGCGGTTGCGGTTGTTCTTCAGACGCTGCTGACCGCTGCCGTTTTGTACGGCGCTGTCCGTTTGATGCGGGCACAATCTTGCCCGCCGGCGGTTCAGAATGCTTATTTATGTGCCGCAGGGTGTTTGATTTCACCGTTTTTTGCTTTGGCTGACTTCGGATTGCTTTATGCCGGTACGGCTTTTTTAATCAAAGATTCGGAAAAAAGAGGCAGCTTAAAAGGAGACTGCTGTTTTTTTGCGGCGGCCTTTGCCTCAATTTATCTGGAAAGCTTTTTCTTAGAGCAAACGGGCGCGCCGTTTCAGCCGGTTTTGGCTGTCTGGCTGCTGTTGGCGGCTTATCGTCGGCGTTATTGAAAGATCAGAGCTCTGCCGCAAAAACAATCGACTGTTTTGTTTCCAGCAACAGATGCTGTTCTTTTTCTGACAGGCTGTATCTGTAAAGCCGGCCATTCTGTGCGTACAGCAGACTTTCTCCGTCGTTGGAAAACGACAGAGCGGTGACGCCATCGGTTTTGATTTCATCTGAAATATTCCCGGAAATAACGATTTCCGTGCCGCGGACAAAAGCTGTCAAACGGGCGCCGGCATGATAAACGGGCATAATTCCTTTGGGCTGCATGATGACTGTTTTCGGGCGTTTTGAAATCAGCGCGGCGGTTAATGCGCCGTTTTGCGCCGTGTACATCAGTGTGTCGGGCGTGCAGAAACAAACGGGCGACGATGAAGCGGCCAGTTTGACAAAAGGCATCGGGAACCAGCCGAATTCTTCGCGCATAATGACGCGCAGAACGGCTTCTCCGGTTGTTTTGTTTTCGGCAATAAACGCGATTTTTTGATTGTCCGGAGAAATCGCCGGATATAAAATACGCGTGTCCGACAAGGTAAACAGCGGCGTGATGTCTAAAGCCGAAAGATTTAACCCGGCCAGTCCGATCAGGTCTTTTCCGTCTTTTTCATAAATGCCGCAGATGTTTTTGCCGTTCGGGTTATATGATAGATACTGCATGCGAATGTCTGTTGCGACGGACCGTCCGTCTTTCATCAAAACGGTGTAATCCGTGCCGCCTCGGGCATTTAAAGAGCCTGTTAAAATTTGATAAAACGGCAGTATGACCATAAATTGTAGTGCCCCATACAGTGAAATCATATAATATAGCCTCAGTGTAACAGCTATAAAGATAAAAAAGGAGTTTTTTTTATGCTGACCGAAAACGAATCGCAAACGGAAATGACAAACGCGCGCCGCAGTTTTATGCGCCTGAAGGAATACATGAACAGCTGTATTGTCGGGCAGACCGATTTGGTGGACAAGCTGCTGGTCGCTTTGCTGGCGGACGGTCATCTTCTGGTCGAAGGAGCGCCCGGTCTGGCAAAAACAAAAGCAATCAAAAAATTATCCGAAGCGATTGAAGGCGATGATCAGCGTATTCAGTTTACGCCGGATCTGCTGCCTTCCGATATTACGGGCAGCGATATTTACCGTCCGGAAACCGGCGATTTTAAATTTCAGCCCGGCCCGATTTTTCACAACCTGATTTTGGCTGACGAAATCAACCGCGCGCCGGCAAAAGTGCAGTCCGCTTTGCTGGAAGGCATGGCCGAACGCCAGGTGACCGTCGGCGGAAAAACATACCGCCTGCCGAAATTGTTTATGGTTATGGCGACGCAAAACCCGATTGAACAGGAAGGAACGTATCCTTTGCCTGAAGCGCAGCTGGACCGTTTTTTGATGTACGTTAAAATCGGCCAGCCCGATGCGGCGGCCGAACGGCGGATCCTGCAGCTGGTGCGTGACGAAGCTTTGGCGGACGGGCAGGCCGGACAGATCGAAGTCATGCCGCAGGACCGCGTCTTTACCGCCAGGCAGGAAGCGTTGAACGTTCATTTGTCCGCCGCGCTGGAAGAATATATTGTCCAGCTGGTTATGGCGACGCGCCGTCCCGAAGCCTATGACGAAAAATTTTCCCGCTGGGTCGCGTTCGGCGCCAGCCCGCGCGGCACGATCGCTCTGGACCGCTGCGCGCGCGCCAGAACATGGCTGTCCGGCAGAGATTACGTTTTGCCCGAAGATATTCATGCCGTTGTGCATGACGTTTTGCGCCACCGTATTATTTTAACGTTTGAAGCCGAAGCCGAAGGCGTAACGCCCGACAGCTTTATTGATTTATTGTTATCCCGGGTGCCTTTGCCGTAATGTTTGACAAATTAAAAACATTTTTACGTTCAGGATCAGCGTTGTCTTCCGCTTCTGCGGCGGGTGAAGACGGGGACGGTATACATGTTTCTCTGCCGGAATTGTTAGCGCAGAAACGTTTTGTGCCGCTATTGTCTTTTGATACGCTGGGCTTTTCAAAGGCGGAAGGCCTGGGCCTGCATCGTTCGCCGTTTCGGGGCCGGGGCATGGAATTTGACGAAGTGCGCGCCTATCATCAAGGCGACGATATCCGTCTGATTGATTGGCGTGTTACGGCCAGAACAGGCAAAACGCACACAAAACTGTATCGTGAAGAACGCGACCGGCCCGTTTTGTTTTTAGGCGATTTCCGGCCCCGCATGCATTTCGGAACCAGAAAAGCGTTCAAGTCGGTTGTCGCGGCGCGTATTTTGGCGGCTTTGGCGTGGGCGTCGCGGGAACACGGCGATAAAATCGGCGCGATTATCATGTCTTCCGGTCATTATTTTAAAATAGCGCCGCACCGCCAGATGCGCCGGTTAATGGAAGTTTTTAATGCCGTCGTTTCGGCGGCCGATGACGAAGGAAAAGCCAAGGGCGTGCTGTTCAGCGATGCTTTGGCAGAACTGCGCCGGGTCAGCAAAAACGGCGGGCGCGTTTATATTATCAGCGACTTTTACGGTTTTGACGAAGAATGTAAAAAGCATCTGACTTATATTGCGCGTCATTGCGATGTTGTCTGCATTCAGGTCTTTGATGTGTTGGAAGAAACGCCGCCTCCGCCCGGAACGTACAGAATCAGCGACGGCAGCCGCAGCGTGACGATTTACACGGACGATCAAAAATGGCGGGCGGAATATGAAAAATTGTTCGTTGAACCCAGACGCGATCTGGAAAGTTTTTGTAAAAGCAGGCATATTATTTATATCGCTCTGCGCACGGACAAAGACATGATTCAAACCGTGCGCCGCGGCGTTTTAACGGCAGGAGAAAAATAATGCAGCCGCAGGGAATAGATTTATCCGGGCTAAAAGATATTCATTTGCCGGCCGTTCCGTCGTTATGGCCTTTGCCGGCAGTATTCTGGATTGTTTTGGCGGCTTTGCTCTGCTGCATTTTTCTGGCGCGCTGGATCTGGATAAAAAAACATGAGATTACCGCTAAAAAATATGCAAACCGTGAAGTGGAAAGTATTACAAAACGATTTTCAGGGAACAGTTATAAAACAGCGACGGAACTATCTTTGTTGATGCGCCGGATCGCTTTGATGAAATATCCGCGTCAGGACGTTTCGGGCCTGACGGGAAAGACATGGCGTCAATTCCTTGAAAAAACAACAAAAAAGCCTGTTTTTAAAGGCGAAGCGGGGGACATCGTCGAAACAGTCATGTTTATTCCGCCGGATCAGTTTAAAAATAAAAACGTTGCCGCTTTGGTTGCCGCGGCCAAAGAATGGATTGCCGAAAATACATGATTCATTTTGCCTGGCCTTTTGTTTTTCTTTTGCTGCCGCTGCCGCTGATTGCGCAGCGTTTGCCGGGACGGAACGGCAGAGAAAATTCGGCGGCGATCAAAGTGCCTTTTTTCGCTGAAATTAAATCTATTTCCAAAAAACCGGGCGTTTTTTCGGCGGCTGCCCGAAAAACTTCATTATTATGGGGATTATGGCTGCTGCTGTTAATTGCGGCGGCCAGACCGCAAATGCCCGGCAAACTGCAAAATTACACCGTTCCCGTGCGCGATATTATTCTGGCACTGGATATTTCGCGTTCGATGACCCGGCAGGACATGGGGGAACCGGAACAAAGCCGTCTGGACGCGGTTAAAGAGGCGGCGGCGGCCTTTATCGCCCGGCGTCAAAACGATCGGATCGGGATCATTTTGTTTGCGGAACAAACCAATCTGTATATGCCGTTAACGATTGATTCTCAGGCGCTGAACAAAATGCTGTCCGGTGTGCAAGCGGGACTGCTGGGATCATTGACGGCCGTCGGCGACGCTTTGGGGTTGTCTTTGCAGTATTTGGAAAAAAGTCAGGCGCGACACAAAATTATTATCCTGTTGACTGACGGCGTAAACAACGCGGGCAACATTGCGCCGCAGGACGCTTTGCAGGCCGCCGAACAAAAAGGGGTGACGATTTATACAATCGGCGTCGGTTCCGCCGATATCCCGCAGGCCGGGGTCGATACGGATTTTTTAAAGCAGGCCGCTCAACGGACAAACGGGTTGTTTTTTATGGTTGAAGACCGGCAGGCTTTGGGTCGGGCTTACCGGGAAATTTCGCGGAACGAACCGTTGTCCGAAGCTTCTGTATACCTGATTCAGCAAAGGGAATTATATTTCTGGCCGTTGCTGGCTTTTGTTTTGATTATTTCCGGTATTGTTTTTCAACGGACGGCGCAGAGAATCACTTTTCATCGGGAGGACGACTGATGGAAATATCCGTTCTGCGCCCGTGGGCTTTTGTTTTTTTGTTTCCGGCCGTCTTGTTTTGTTTTTTTCGTCTGCGCGCCGTTAAAACGTGGCTGGGAATTGTTGACGCGCATTTGTTGAAACCGTTATTGGTGCGCGTTTGTGTCCGTTTCGGAGAAGGAATAAAAATCGGGCTGCTCGGGCTGAGCTGCCTGTCTGTTTTATGTGCTCTGGCCGGCGTCAGCGTTTCCGGCCGCCAGAAAAGCTTATATTTTCCGAAATCACCCGCCGTTATTGTGTTGGACATGTCCCTGTCAATGAAAGTACAGGACATTTCGCCTAACCGGTTCAGCCGCGCCGTGTTTAAGACTTATGATCTGCTGGACGAGCTGAAAGGGATTCCGACGGCTCTGATTGTTTTTACCGACGAACCGTACCAGCTGGTGCCGACGACAACGGAAAAACAGGCGATTGAAGCTTTGCTGCCGTTATTGAATTTTAATCTGCTGCCTTCCCGCGGATCCCGTCCGGATAGAGCCATTGAGGAAGCTTTGCGGACGATTAAAGAAGCCGGGGCTGATTTCGGCGATATTTTTTTAATAACGGACGGGGCGGACGATATTTTGGAATTGCAGGATAAAACGGCCGATTTGGTTCGCCTGGCGGCCGGGCAGGGCAATCGTCTGTTTATTTTGGGAATCGGAACACCGCAAGGCGGAGCTTTGTTTGAAAAAGAAGACACTCCGGTTCTGGACACCCTTGGCAATCCGGTTGTCCACAGATTAAAGGAAGGGTGGTTGCGCCGGCTGGCGGGATTGGGAAATGGCCGTTATGTCCGCGCGCGTACCGACGGATCGGACGTTACCGCACTGATTAACGCGCAGAAATCACGGTTGGAAGCCGGAGAACAAAGCGCGTTGACAGACGATCAGTCCTTTTCTGACGAGGGGTATTGGTTTTTAATTTTGCCGCTGTCGGTTTTTCCTTTTCTGTTTCGTCGGGGGCGGTTGTTGGGCATATTGTTTATTTTTGCTTTTTCCTCCGAAGCCTTGGCGGTTGATGCTGCAGAGCTGTTTTTAAGTCCATCTGCGGCGGCGATGCATTTTCTGAACGGCGGAAATCAAGCAAAAGCCATAGAAATTGCCGCTCGGTCGGACGATTTCACGGCGCTGTATAATGTCGGGACACAACTGATTTTTCTGCAAAATTATTCTAAAGCTCAGGAACTGCTGGAAAAGGCTGTTCAGAAGCGTCCCGAAGATGAAAACGCGCAAATTAATCTGGAAATAGCGCGGCGGTTAAATCAACCTCCGCCCTCTGATTCCCCTGAAAGCAACTCGAATGATGAAACGCAAAATCCTGATAATCCCGGCGAAAAAGAGGGAGAGTCCGAAGGGCAAAGTAACTTAAACCAAGATAACAATAACGATCTTCAACTTAATGATAATAAAGAAAACAATGAAAGTGAAAAGTCGGGAAATTCTGAAAATTCTCCGCCCGGTTCCGCTGATGATGAAAGAAATGCCGATAATGATCAAAGCGATCAAAACGGGCCGTCCGGCGGCGGGCAGGGGCAAGGCGGCGCGCCTGAAGATCAGGAAGGATCGCCCGATCAGGACAATAACGGTTCCGGCGATCCGGGTAACGGTGAAAATAGCGAAAACAGAACGGAAAATCCCGATAATATGGTTCCGGTTCACGAAGATCCGCTGACTTTGCTGCGTCATAAGATTCTGTTCTTGTATCAGGAAAAGCGTTATGCTGATGAAAAACCGATCGGGACACAATGGTAAAGTTTATTGTTTTTTTATGCTTGTCTGTTTTTTATTCGCTGCCGGCCGACGCGGCGCCGTACCGTTTGACGCTGGAATTTACGCCGCCGCCGGAAACGCTGTATCTGGGGCAGGAATCCTTTTTTCAGATAAAACTGTTGGACAGAATCGGGTTGACAGACGTCGGTATTGTTCCTGCCGACTGGCAGAATGTCGATATTTTTCTGGATCCCGGCCGGCCTGACGAAACAGCTGTCAGAAACGGAATAACGTACAGCGTTAAAACGCTTTATTTCAGTCTGGTTGCCAAATCAACGGGCAAAATATCGTTTCAGCCGTTTTGTTTGTCCGCTCTGGCGCCGACAATGATTTCCGCGCGCGATCTGCCGCCGGGCGTCAGAATAATGCCGGGCGGACGTCTGGAAATATGTACGCCTTCGTTTTCTTTTGATGTTAAGGCATTGCCGGATCATTCTCCGCCTTTGTTCGCTGCGGCGCAGGTCGAATTGTTTGAAGGCGTTCTGCCCAAAGAACGCTCTGTCAGGCAGGGAACGCCGGTTAAAAGATCGCTGGTTTTAACGGCAAAAGGGACTTTGCCGGTTTATTTGCCTGATTTTCAAACGCAGGAACAGAAAAACGTCCGGATTTATAAAGGAAAAACGGACAGAACCATGATTACGGGGAAAAGAGAGCTGATTTCCGCCGTGCGCCAAACGGTCGTTTTTGTTCCGGAACGGACGGGAGAGCTGGTTTTGCCGGGAATAAGCGTTTTCTGGCTGAATACGCGGACACGTCAGATCGAAGAATCGAAAATTCCGCCGTATACGCTGACTGTTTTACCTGCCGGACAATTGGAAAACGAACAAAAAACACCGGCAGAGGCTGAACCGGCGGCGGGGCGGAAGAGCAACGAGCGGACGTTTTTTTCTTTTGTCATGCGGAGTGCGGGCGTTTGTCTGTTGCTGATATTGGCGGCCGTTCCTTTTGTTCCTTTTTTGAAAAAGCGTCTGAAACGTAAAAATTTGGTCAAGGCCGTTGAACGGGCCTGCCTTTCCGATGATCCGGAAAAAGCGGCGTCAGCTCTTTTGGCGTGGGCGCGGGATAAATTTCCTGACCGCAGAATAATTGATTTGTCCGATATTCGGGAAAGTTTTAACGGGCAGGCCGCCGATTTTATCGCGGCGCTGAACGAGCTGGAATTGTTTTTATACGGCACCGGCCGTTTCGCCCGTCATTTGCCGGCTGCCAGAGAAACGTTGGGGAAAAAGCTGATTCAGGCTTTTTATGCCGCGGCGCAGGTCAAAATAAAACGCCGCGCCGGACAGAAAAAACATCTGCCCGATCTTTATCCGGATCAATAGGACGCCGGCTTCATCATAATGACCGCGTCCTCCGCCGGCAGATTATCCGGCGTAAAAAAGTCAATAATTCTGCCGGTTTCTTTGAATCCCTGCCGGGTATAAAGGTTTCTGGCCGCCGTCCATTTTTCTGAAACGATCAGAATTTTTTTGGCGACTTCCGGGAAATCTTTTTCGATTTTTTCTTCCAAAGCCATAAACAGCTTCAACCCGATTTTTTTCCCCCGCCATTCGGATAAAGTGCCGAACGAAGTAATGTAAAGGTGTCTGCCGTTTTGGTCGTGAACAGACAGCGGATCGTGCCCCAAAGCCAGCACTTCGGCGTTGACGCCCTGATCTTCACGCCATAATTCGCTGGAAATGTAGCCTCCGATCTGTCCCGTGACGGTATCTTCGGCAATTAAAAAACCGTCGGCGAACGCTTTGATCCTTTTTAAATACAGATCCCTTTCTTCGCGCAGTCCCGGCAGGAAACTTTCATGTTCGATTTTCATAATGGCGTCAATATCGGAACGCCGGGCGTTTCGGATAATTACTGAATCTGTCTGCATATCATTTCTCCGTATTAAAATTGTACTTGAAATTCTGTATGAAAAGCGGGTAAAAATCAATATCCGTTTGTTTTGATCAAAGGCATAAAAAATGACAAAATATCTGATTACCAGCGCGCTTCCCTATATTAACGGCATTAAACATCTGGGTAATTTGGTCGGGTCTATGCTGCCCGCCGATATTTACGCCCGTTTTCTGCGGCAAAAAGGGGAAGAAGTCCTGTATATCTGCGCGACCGACGAACACGGCACGCCGGCCGAACTGGCCGCTTTGGAAAAAAATCAGGACGTTGAAACTTTCTGCACGGAACAGCATGAAGTGCAAAAGGATATTTATTCCCGTTTTCATTTGTCTTTTGATCATTTCGGCCGCTCTTCTTCCGCACAAAACACGGAATTAACGCAGCATTTCTGCAAAAAGCTGATGGAAAACGGCTTTATCGAAGAACGCACGATTAAGCAGGTTTATTCCGTTGACGACGGACGTTTTCTGCCGGACCGCTATATTGTCGGGACATGCCCGCACTGCGGTTATGAAGCAGCCAGAGGCGACCAATGTGAAAACTGCACGCGCGTTTTGGATCCGACAGATCTGATCAATCCGCGTTCCGCCGTGTCCGGCAGCTCCAATCTGGAAATCAAAGACAGCAAACACCTGTTTTTAAAACTGCCCGCTTTGGAAAGCAAGTTGTCTGCCTTTATTGACGAACACGAAGCCGAATGGCCGCTGGTTGTGACTTCGATTGCGCGCAAGTGGCTGAAAGAAGGCCTGCGCGAACGCTGCATTACACGCGATTTAAAATGGGGTATCCCCGTTCCCGTCGAAGGATTTGAAGGCAAAGTCTTTTATGTCTGGTTTGACGCACCGATCGAATACATCGGATCAACGGCGGAATGGGCGGAAAAAGATCCTGAACACCGTGATTGGAAAAGCTGGTGGTATGATCCCAAAGACGTCCGTTATGTCGAATTTATGGCAAAAGACAATATTCCGTTTCACACGATTATGTTCCCCGCAACGCAGCTGGCGTCGGGCGAACCGTGGAAAAAAGTCGATTATATCAAAGGATTTAACTGGCTGACTTTCTATGGCGGAAAATTTTCAACGTCGCAGAAACGCGGTATTTTCACCAATCAGGCTTTAGATGAATTCCAGCCGGATTATTGGCGTTACTGGTTAATGGCCAATGCGCCGGAAAGCGCGGATTCCAGTTTTACCTTCGCTTCTTTTGCCGCGACGATCAACAAAGACTTAAACGACGTTTTGGGGAATTTCGTTAACCGGGTTCTGAAAATGACCGCTTCAAAAATCGGGCCGGAAGTGCCGGCCGGCGGCGAATGGACGGCGGTTGAAACGGAATTTGTGCAGACGCTGCAAAACAGAATTGCCGATTATACAAAATATTTGTCCGAATTGGAATTCCGCAAAGCTTTGGTTGAACTGCGCGCCATCTGGGTGGAAGGCAACAACTATTTAACAGCGGCGGCGCCGTGGACGGTGATTAAGGAAAATCAGGAAACGGCGGCAATGATTTTGCGGCTGGCTCTGAATGTAATCCGTTTGTATGCCGTTTTATCAGCGCCGGTTATTCCCGAAACGGCCGGACGGATTTTAGAATTGCTGAATCTGGATCCGGACGATACGGCATGGCCGTCCGATAATCTGAATGAAGAACTTCGGAAATTAAAGCCGGGGCATGCTTTTAAAGTTCCCGAACAGCCGTTGTTCCAGAAAATCACACCGGAAAACGTTGAAGATTTGTGCCGGCGTTACGGCGGCAGTCCCGAAGAATAAAAATGACTTTGTCCGGATATATCAGCGGTATTGTCGGCTTAATAAAGGATTTTGTCCGTTTCGGTTTCGGATTGTTAAAACGGCCGCATTATGTTGCGGTTTTGATTGCGTTGATTATCGGCGTTTTTTATTTTTGCGGCGTTTCTCCGCGGGAAATTCCGCGGGTCGTTCAGCAAAAATGGCAGGCTTTTATTGCAAACCGGAAACAGGTTTTTTCCGAAGAATTGCAATCAATTTCCGAACGGATTGAAGATAAAGACAATCCGTTGAAACAAACGATGAATAAACTGTCCGGACGGCTTGATGATGATCGGCCCGCGGCAGCTGCACAGGAAAAAAATATTCCTTTGTTTATCAATCCCGGCGTTTCGGAACAGGAACGGCGCCTGTTTGAAGAAAAATTCGGCTGGCAGGACGCATTGGAAACTTCTGATGCCGGTTCGCCCGATTTATCCGGAAAAGAGGTTGTGAAAGGTGTTGTATCTGTTGTCGGAGCGGATAAAGTTCGTATCGCGGACAGAAATTTTTCTTTGAAGGTCAAACTGCGTCCGGGCAGAGCGGGAGAAGCATTTTCTCAGGCAAAGCGGCGTTTTGACGGACTGGAGGCAAAATGTCTTCCCGATCCGGCGAATCCCGATTTGGCCGATTGCTTTGTCGGCGCTTTGGGCATATCTGAAATGCTGATTGATTTCGGTTATGCCGATCCGCTTTAAGCCTTTCCCTGTTCGGCGGACAGGCGGTTGGGATCAATTCCCAATTTATTTAAGGCGTAACCCCATTTTTTATCTGCGGAAAGCAAAAACAACAAATCCGTTGACGCGTCAACCGGCAACCAGGCGTTTTCCTTGATTTCTTTTTCCAGCTGCCCGGCGCTCCAACCGACGTAACCCAAAGTAATTAAATAGTTTTTGGGGCCTGCGCCTTTGGAAATATCCCGAATGATATCCGTCGTTACGGTTAAAGAAGTTAAAGAGGTCATGGCTAATGTCGCGTCGCTGCTGTATTCGGGGGAATGCAGCACGAAACCGCGGATAACATCGACCGGTCCTCCGGCTAAAATCGGCGGCGGGTCAAATTGCTGCGGCTGGTCGATATGCAGCTGAGATAACAATGAGGAAAAAGATAAATCCTTAATCGGTCGGTTGATCGTTAAGCCCATCGCGCCTTCCTGAGTATGGGCGCAAACATACACCACGGAATGATCAAAACGATCGTCTTGCATTCCCGGCATGGCAATCAGGCACTGACCGTTAAAAAAGCCCATTTCCTTTATTCCCTGTCATTTTCTTTTCAGCTATGATATCCTTTTTTGGAAAATATGCCATAAAAATTAAAGGATATTAAAAAAATGCGCCGAAATATTTTTATATTTTTTGTTCTGTTCGTTTTATTGGCTTTATCCTTTCCCTGTTCGGCGCAGGAGGAAAAAATAAAGCTGATCCCCGTGACTGTCGGAGATGTTGAAATGTACGGCAGTTTGAGTAATAAGGAAAAACGGAGCTTTATTTTTGATTTTTATAAAAAAAATAAAGAAATCGGCGCAACAGACGGCCAGATTTTAAACGAGCTGCTGAAGCTGGATGTTGAAGATGGCCAGAATTCAAAACTTATTCAAAGTTTATCTTTGTTAGGAAAGCGCTATCGGGATATTGAACATTTTGTTGAAAATTCAGTTGAAGAAATTAATCTCAATATTTTAGAAAAAAATCCGGGACGGATAGATTTAACTATAGATATGGATAATTCGGATACATGGAAAAATATAAAGTATTTTTCTATTGGCAAAAGGGATATAAATGAATATTTAAAGATTTTTACAAAAGACAAATATTTTTCAGAAACTGTATCAGCCGCGGATTTTTCCGCTTTACTGACTTCCTGTGCGGACACGGGAGAAGGAAAAGTGTTAATGTCGCTTATCTTGTTCCCTGACAGTGGGTACAATATTGTTACCCAAAGAGAAGGCGAAGCTTTTACGGAAATCAAAACTGATTTTGCGGGATCAGAAAATCTTTTGTTTGACCCGGTTCGTTATCCTTTTGAAAAGGTTTTTATTCTGAACGGTAAAAAAGCTTTCGGATATGACGGTATTGTCTATCTGCCTTTTTTTGCTAATTTGGAAAATTTGAAAGAAAACGGGAATGTCAAAGTAACTGTAACGGCAAATGTTTGTAAAAACGGTATTTGTAGCAGGCAAACAACTCCCCCAATAACGTATAAAACGGAAAAAGCCGTATTGGAGGCTCCGGGTTGTGCAAAAATAACGCAGCAGTTTTTTTCGTCACCGTCAGCGCAAAAATCAGGGCTGGAGCTAAAAAAAGCTTTCTTTAAAAAAGATGAAAATGAAGATGTTAATCTTTTTATTATCTTAAAAATGTCTTTGTTCAGCGTTAAAGAACCAAATGTTTTGATTCAAAATGAACAAGGGTTGCTTTTTTCTGAACCCTTTATCAATTGGGACGGCGATAATATGATATTAAAAAGTCGTCTTTTAAATCCGGATCAACTGAAAGATGCGGCAGAGTTGACAATAAATATCGGTTATCCGGGCAGAGCGTCCAAATTTAAGACACAGGTTAAATGGGATTCGTCTTCGTTTCATTTGTTTTCTATTTTTTCTTTTTCAATACTGGATTTTCTGTCAGCCTTTTTTCTGGGCATAAAATTTTTGTTTTTGACCCCTGTTTTAACGGCATTTTTAATGCTGGGATATCAGGCAACGCTTGCAGACAGAAAATCGCCGGAAAAAACTGTTTCGTTTTATAATGGTCTGGGAAAAATGTTTTACTTTTGGTGTGTCGTTTTTTCCATTCTCGGTCTTGTCGGGTTCTATGTTCTACCTTCCGGCGTATTTTTTTGGGGAAGCCAGTTCCTGTCTCCGTTAGTCAATTTTTTCCTTTTGATTGTTTTTTTCGCTTTTGCCGTATCAGTCGGGAAAATATTTGACGATGTTGCCGTCGTTTCGTTTTCTCGACGCTTTTCTGCTGTTTTTTCCATGTTTAAAGCGGAAAATGTCCGCGAACAGGCGGGATTAATTACCGGATTTATGATCGGTTGCCTGCTGTTTATTACGCCGATGATAAGTTTGTATTACAATATTTATATTTTATTATCGCGTTCTGTTATATTTTATTCTTTGGCTTTTGCCGCCGGTATTTCTCTGCCGTTTCTAATTTTATCCTTGTTTGACGAAAAAGCCATTAAAGTTTTCGCAGATGAAAAAACACGGTGGTATGTGCAAAAAATTCTGCCGTTGCCGTTGTATATATCGGCAGCGTTTTTGGCGGTCATGATCGGGCTTCAGGCCGGTATAAATGTTTTTTGCGGTTTAATCGTTTTAATTGCTTTAGCCGTATTTTTCCTGTGGAAAAAACCTTTTTTGAAAATTAAGCGAATTTTACTTGTGCTGCTGTTGATCGGGATTATTTTCATTCCGTTTTTTCCCAACGAAAAAGGGGTATCAAATTGGGAATCTGTCGATTTTGACGAAGCCTTACTGCGTAAGCGTGTTCAAGAAGGCAAGGCTGTTTATTTAAGTGTGTCTGAAAGTTTCTGTTTGTCCTGTTATTGGAACAGACTGATCATGGCAAAACGGGGGGCGCCGCAGGAAGTTCAAGACGGAGCTTTGACAATTATGCGTATCGGTTATAATAATCCGTTTTTGAAAAAACTGGTCGGGCAGGGCGGAAAATACGGATTGCCACTGAACATTATTTTTTCACCATTGGCTCCCGAAGGCAGGATTGTCATTCCGTTTTTTAATTCTTGGGCAGCACAGGATATAGCTTCTGAAATTTTTAAATACCGGGAAAGCGCGCCAGATCCGCAAAGCGCGCCTGAACAAAATCAGCCAGATCCTGCGGTGAAAGACATAAATTAACGCCGACTTTTCCCGCGCTGACGCAGAATTGGTCATACAGCAAAGCGGTTTCGTCAATAAACGTAGGGAATAATTTTTTCATACCGATTGGAGAACAGCCGCCGTGAACATATCCTGTGATATTCAGCAGTTGTTTTAACGGCAGGATTTCCACGCCTTTTTGTCCGGCGGCTTTGGCTGCGGCTTTTAAATCCAGTTCGCAGATTGAAGGAATCGCAAAAACAAAATATTCATGCGACGGCGATTGTGTCACCAATGTTTTAAACACTTGTTCCGGCGCCTGACCGATCTTTGCGGCAACGGAAACGGCGTCGATTTTTCCGTCGGAAATTTCATATTCATAGTATTTATAAACAATATGTGCCTGATCCAGCAGACGCATGGCGTTTGTTTTTTTTATATCATGACCGCCCATCTGACCGCCTTTAAACAGGATCAACCGTCGGCATATCCGGCACGACGGTCATTTCCGTATCCTGACCTTCAAATCCGACAACGGCCGTCAACGGCAAAATAATACCGCGCAGTCTGCTATCGGCTTTTTTTTCCAGATAAAAATCCATATAAGCGCGCCGGTCAATCAAAGGCATGCGTTGAATCGCGTCCAGCAGGATTTTATCGATAGCGGCCTGTGTTTCGCTGATTTTTTCTTCCATACCGGATAAATAAAAATCGGCGGCCGGCCTGTCCGGAGATTTAGCCGTAATCGCCTGCAGCATACGGGTTTTTTCTGCCATAATATCGCCGGCCGTATGGTCAAGCAGGCGGTCAACCTGTTGAATCATCTTTTGCATTTCCGCGCGTCCCTGAGAACTTAGCCGCAGCATCAGCGGGTTTGAAAGATTGACATTCGGCTGTTTCGGCGCTGACCAAAAACCAATTCCGGTTCCTAAAAGGAAGCAAACAATCCCTGTCACAATATAGTTTTTCATGACCGTCCCGCAGATTGTTTGACGGCGGCCAAAATGTTCGGCGTACGAGAGGTCTTTTGACTTTTCAGTCCGTTCGCATACTTTTTTACGCCGGGAGATTTAAAAAAATCCGCCGCCTTGACGCGCTCTTTTTTTTCTGAAATTCCCAGAGATTTTGAAACAATTTCATACGTGTTCGGCGATAAATCGGGCGTTTCGATGATGCGCGTCAACGCCTGTTTCATCATTTCCTGTCGTTGCGGATCGAATTTTTTCCAGTTTCCCAGAGCGACGGGAATGGTCGCCGCCACTTGCGGATTGATTTTGTCAACGGCGATTGTCTGTTCGGCGATGAAATCATACCCGGAACCGTCTTTTTTATGCAAAGCCGTCGGATTTGCGGCGAAAGCCCCGATTAAGGCGCGGACTTTATTCGGATTGGTTAATGAGAAAGCTTCATGATGCAGCAGTTCTTTAACCGTTTTTAAGGAATCCGGCGAAGCTGTTGCCTGCATGGACAGCCATTTATCAACAACCAGAGAATCCTTTTTATATGTCTGATAAAAATCGTCCATAACGGCTTTGGCCTGCGGCGTGTTTTGCCCTGCGAAAACACGAACCGCCGCGTCCTTGTCCGTCATTTGTTCCGCAGATTTATATTGTTCCAAAGCCTGCGTATCATCTAATAAGCTCAAATATCCCAACGCCATGTTTTTAACGGCGCGTTTGCCGGAATCCTGAGCATTCGGAATATATTCGCCCGTGACTTTATTTACTTCATAAGCTTTTTGCAAATCGTCTTTTAAATCGACGGCGATTTGTTTGCGCAGACCGGCGCGCGCCGCCGCGATTGCGTCAACGTCCACAACGTCCATGCGTTCGGCCAAAGCGCGTTCGCCCGGCATGACGAACGCTTTGGCAATAAAGGCTTTGTCAAGGTTTTCATCGTTCAAATAACCTTTTAAAGCCCGAATAAAGATATCAGGCGCTTTTGCTTCTTTTCCGGCCTGAATATCCTTGACCATATTCAACATGATGTCGGTTGCGAACTGCTGCCCCGCGTCCCATCTGTTAAACAGATCGGAATCCTTCGCCATCAGCAGGCCGCGCTGTTCCGGCGTATAATCCGCCTTGAAATGAATCGGCGCGGTAAAAGAGCGGTTGGCGGACAAAACAGGTTCTTCGGGAACATTTTCAAAGATAAAAGTCTGTTCCGGTTTGTTCATCACGATCACTTTGGACGTTTTGCCGTCCTTTTCCTGCCCCTGAATGTTCAAAGGCATATCTTTGCCGTCTTTATCCAAAAGTCCGACTTCCAAAGGAATAACGAAAGGTTTTTTAATCGGCTGGCCCGGTGTGGCCGGCGTATGCTGGCTTAAGTTCAGCGTGTAAGTCTTTTTTTCCGCATCATAAACGCCTTTGGCTTCAACGACGGGAGTCCCGGCCTGATGATACCATGTTTTGGCAAACTGGTTTAAATCCAATCCGGCGCCTTCGGCGATAGCGGCGACAAAATCGTCGCAGGTAACGGCTTTGCCGTCATTGCGTTCAAAGTATAAATCCATTCCTTTGCGGAACTTTTCTTTACCGGCCATGCGTTCCATCATGCGAATGACTTCTGCGCCTTTGTTGTAAACTGTTCCGGTGTACAGAGAACGCACGGAAATATAAGAATCCGGACGGATCGGGTGCGCCAAAGGCCCCGCGTCCTGCGTAAACTGACCCGCCCGCAGGGCAGACACGTCTTCAATCCGTTTGACGGCGCGCGAACGCATGTCGGACGAAAATTCCTGATCGCGGTAAACGGTCAGTCCTTCCTTTAACGTCAGATCAAACCAGTCGCGCAGCGTAACGCGATTTCCCGACCAGTTATGGAAATATTCGTGGGCAACAACGCCCTCAATGCTTGCATAGTCCGCATCCGTCGCCCGTTTCGGGTCGGCCAGAACATATTTATCGTTAAAAATGTTCAAGGACGTGTTTTCACATGCGCCGGAATTAAAATTAGACACGGCGACAATATTAAAAACGTCATGATCGTATTCGCGTCCGAAAGTGTCTTCGTCCCATTTCATCGCTTTTTTCAGGGATTCGACGGCATAAGCGCTCATCGAGCCTTTGCCTTCTTCCACGAAAACATTGAGCGTCACGTCGCGTCCCGAACGCGTAACGAAATGATCCTGCTGCTGATCCAGTTTTCCGGCGACGACGGCATATAAGTAGCAGGCTTTCGGCACAGGGTCAAAAAAGACTTCTTTTTTGCGGCCGTCAGGCAGCTCTTCAACGGATTCTTTGTTGCCGTTTGAAATCAGTTTTGGCAGCTTTTCCTTATCCCCGATCAGTGTCGTGCGCCATGTCGGCATGACATCTGGACGGTCAGGGAAGTAAGTAATGCGGCGGAAACCGTGCGTTTCGCATTTCGTGCACAAAATACCGTCAGATTCATACAGCCCCTGTAATTTCGTATTGGCTTTGGGGTTTATATCCGTTTCAATCGTTAAGGTAAAATCCTTCGGCGGATTAAGCAGCGTCATGCCTTCGTCGGACAGAACGTAATCTTTTTCGGTCAAAGGCCTGCCGTTAATCGCAATGCTTTTTAACGTCAGTTCGTCGCCGTCCAGCCACATCGGGGCATTTTCCGCCGTGCCGGGTTCGCGGTGCACCTGCATTTGCGCAACGGCTTTGGTATGTTCGGAATCCAGATCAAACGTCATATCGACATGGCTGATTTGGTATTCCGGTTTTTTATAATCCTTGGCGTAAACGGTTTTCGGTGCGGCCGGCATAATAAAAAATCCCCTTAAAGTGTTAAATTTTTGTCCAGTTTACTCAAAAATCCCCTTGTTTCCAAGCATATTTTTATTAAATTTTCACGGAAAAATAATTTAAACCTTTTCTTAGCGAAATACTCTTTATAATCAAGGGCACTTTGTAAAACCGGATCGGAAATATGAAGCTGAAAAAAAGGACAGGCCTGTTATGTTTGCTGGCGGCGGCAATGCTGTCCGGCTGTGTTGTCGTTCCTTTAAACAGCTCGGACGGATACCGGCGTATCCGCGCCGTCAATTCCAGACAGACAAATGTGCATGACCGGACGAAATACAGGCTGCAAAGCATTTCGCCTTCGTATGTGACGATAAAAAGAGGGGATACGGTTTATTCTTTGTCGCGCAGATATAATGTGCCGACACGTGCGCTGATCGAAACAAACGGGCTACGCCCGCCGTTTTTATTGTCGCCGGGACAAAGGCTGAAACTGCCGCCGGCGTCGGTTCACGTTGTGCGTAAAGGCGATACGGTTTACAGCATTTCCCGGCGTTACAATGTGGATATGAGTCTGCTGGCCCGTCAAAATAAAATCAAACCGCCTTACGATATTTATGAAGGACAGTTTTTAAAACTGCCGGGATCCATTGTCGAACCGTCAAAAACACGGGTTGCCGTCAGAACTTCCGCTCCGAAAGTGCCTTCGGGAAAAGCGGCGGCGAAAAAAACAAAAGCACCGACTAAGAAAAATGCCGTTCGTCTGCCGCCTCCGCCGACCAGATCAAAAGGAAAATTCGCCTGGCCGGTCAACGGCAAAGTTATGACAAAATTCGGTTCTGCCGGGGCAGGGCGACACAATGACGGTATTAATATCCGGATCGCCGAAGGGACTTCTGTCCGGGCGGCTGAAAACGGCGTTGTGGCCTATGCCGGGAATGAGTTAAAGGGGTTCGGTAATCTGCTGCTGATCAAACATGCCGACGGCTGGATTACGGCTTATGCGCATAATAAACAAATTCTGGTTAAACGCGGCCAGACAGTCAAACGCGGCCAGCCTGTCGCAAAAGCCGGGAAAACCGGAAATGCCAAAGAACCGCAGCTGCATTTTGAAATCCGTAAAGGAACAAAAGCGGTTGATCCTTTGACTTATTTGGAGAAAAAATGATGAAACATTTCCGTTTTTTCATTGTTTTGTTCTTAACCGGCTGCACCGCCGTACATGAATGGAACTATACGCCTTTGCCGGTGCAAACGGGAAAAACCGAATATAAAGCCGTTTTGATCCACCCTGATTTGCGTGATGCCCGTCCGGCGTATCAAATGCCGGTGGAAGGAACTTTTGCCGGATCAAAACTGCGGCCCGTATCTCAGCTGGCTCAGGCTGCCGCGGCAGAATTGGAAAACACGGGAATTTTCAGTGCGGTTAATCATACGGATAATACGGATTTTAACACTCTGCCGCAGGGAAGTTTTTTATTTTTGCTGGGGGATTTAAAACAAGCCGGACTTAAAGTGTCCGACGGGCGGGCAAGCTGGGGAATTCTGGGATTGCCGTTTTGGCTGGTCGGCATACCGTACGGTAAGACGGAAAATATTTTGGAAATTCATTATCGTCTGCTGGACGGAACGTCGCGCGTTTTATTTGAAAAAACGTATATGGCGCGACATGATAAATATAACGGCTATTACTATAATCCGGTCGAAGTCGAATTTGAACCGCTGCTGCGGCAGATTTCTTTGGAATTGGTCGCGGATTTAAAAGACTATTGCGCAAAACAGCCGAAAATTTGTAATTGAAAACTCTATTTTGATTATATACCTTAAAGAAGATATCCTTTAAACAAGGGGAAAAACATGAGGTTTTCAATAATTGCTCTTTGTGCCGTTCTGCCGGTTTTATCCGCCTGCGGGACAATGAATGTCGGGACGACGCAGAAGATTTCGTTTTCTTCCAACGTGGACGGCGTTGTCATTTATAATCAGGATTATCAGGTCGTCTGTACGGCGCCGTGTACGGCCGAATTGCGGCGGCGGGCAAACGAATTGTTTTTTGTGGCGAAAAAACCGGGATATGTCAACAGACCGTTTCGCCTGAACGCAAGATTTGAAAGCAGCTTTTTCCGTCATTTTTTGACGTCCGGCGTTACGTCTGTTATCAGCTCGCCGGCAACGACGACGGATCTGGCTTCCGGCGCGGCGTATGAATATGAACCGAACCACGTTTTTATCAATATGATTAAAATCGGATCCAAGGCCGACATGCAGCAACAAAAGGAAGAAGCGGATATTCGCCGGTATTTTTTATCAAATTATGACGATATTCGGGCTGACGTGGCAAAAGGGCAGGGCGAAAAACTGGATACGCTAAAAGACATGACTCGGACGCATGATAACGAAGTCGCCTATACGCTGGAAAAAAATCCGGGAAAAGAAAAAGCGGCAATTGAATTAATCCGCATTTACCGCAGAAATAAAACAACGACAGTTTTGCAGGATTATGAAACCGAATAAAAAAAGCCCCCGGAAGTCCGGGGGGTTCTTTTCGGTAAATTACATACGGATATAAGGGATAAATTCGCCTTCGAACGTAACGTAAGGCAGGAATTCGCCTTCAAAATCAATCGTCATAAAAGTAACCTCCAAGTTTTTGACTAAGGCGTTTTTACGTGAATTCAGCCGAAAAAGCAAGTTTTTTTTGTATTGATAATCATTTTTTTTACAGCTATGCTTTTGTTCAGCGGTTTTATGATTAAAACCGTCAGAACCCGTATGGTTCGGGAGCCTGAACAACTCTTATAGATAACGACGTTGATATAACGTCGATATCTTTCGTCTGATTGCGGCGAAAGATATATATCCCCGATTTTAAAAAGGTCGGGGAGCTTTGACTATGTCCAGAAGCCTCCGGCTTTAAAGGTCAAAGGGTCATTTTTATCTATGTGATTGTTCAATCCCCGACCGCCTTGAAATACAGGCGGTTTTCTTTTGAACAGGAGATTGAATATTATGAAAAAACTTTTTTGTCTGGCCGCCGCCGTTTTGCTGGCCGGCTGTTCGTCTGTTATCAACGGTTCGTCGCAGGAAATTTTATTTACCGGAAATGCAAAAGAAATCAAAATAAAACGAGACGGTGTATTGTTATGTACAACGCCTTGTTCTGTTTTTGTAAAACGTAAAGAAAACGGAATAATGTTAATCGCCGAAAAAGAAGGATATGATTCTGTCGCCATAATGTTGAAATCAAAATTATCTTTTTATTTTTGGGGAAATATAATAACCGGCGGACTTTTGGGATCAACGACGGACACCGTTTCCGGCGGCATGTGGGAATATGTGCCGGATCAGTATTATATTCATCTGACAAAAGGCGGAAAAACAAATCAAAAAGAACTTGAAGTCAAACAGTTTGTCATGAAAAATTTTCCTCATTTAAAAAGAGAAGTAAGTTTTTCACGACAAAGAAATACCTCTCAAAGAACAAGAAATGCTCCTCGAAAAACAAAAAGAAATAATGAATATTTACAGGCATTATCTATGTTGACGGGATCCGATGAGCAAAAATTACGGGAAAAAATTTTAACTTGTAACGAAGCTGTTTTTTGTGCGGAAAAAATCGCGGCGGAGGAAGAAGAATAAGGACCGTGGCTTCATCGTTGCATTTCGGCAGGAATTATTTTAATACTGTCGGCGGTGTCGGTTAAAACTTTTTCCGGCATTCCCTCCAATCACTTTTTATGAAAGGGGGTGAGATACATAAAAAAGCGTAAAATTGGCGAGAAAGTTTTTAAAATTATCATTTTAGCTTTCTTATTTTTAATAATCTTCGCTAATGAAGCCTGTTAAAAAATTATCCCCCGGTGTGCAGACCGGGGGATAAGCCTTTTTTAGATACATAATCAAGCGTAATAATATTATACTGTCATATTTTCCTGTGTTTTGCAAGCATCATTTCGCCGGTTGGCCATTATCAATTTATCCGGCATTTAACGTTTTGATGGCTTCATCTTTGAGGAACAAATACAACAGCAGGCGCAAAGCTTTCCCGCGTTCAGTGGAAAGGCTGTCGTCTATGTTCATAATGTATTTTGCATCGTTCCTCGCCATTGTCAGCAAATCACGGTCAACGGACAAATCGGCGATTTTAAATTCCTGCAGGCCGCTTTGTTTTGTTCCCAGCACTTCGCCCGCGCCGCGTAAAGTCAAATCTTCTTCGGCGATTTTAAATCCGTCCTGCGTTTCGCGCATGGCCGTCAAACGGGCTTTCGCCGTTTGGCTTAACGGATTGGCATACAACAGCAGACACGTCGAAGCCTTTTCCCCGCGTCCGATCCGTCCCCGCAGCTGGTGTAATTGCGCCAGCCCGAAACGTTCCGCGTGTTCTATGACCATAACCGTGGCAGACGGAACGTCAACGCCGACTTCGATAACCGTTGTTGCAACCAGAATATCCAGCTCGTTTCCCGCGAATTTTTGCATAACTGCGTCTTTTTCCGGGCCTTTCATTTTTCCATGCACCAATCCGACCCGGCCGGCAAACTGCCGGTTTAAATATTCAAAGCGTTCCTGAGCGGCCGCCAAGTCGATTTTTTCGCTTTCTTCCACCAAAGGGCAGACCCAGTAAACTTTATTACCTTCTGCCAGCGCGCGGTTTAACGCGGCGGCCACTTCGTCCAAACGGGCGGCGGGCAGAACCCGTGTGGCAATCGGTTTGCGTCCCGGAGGCAGTTCGTCAATCTGCGAAGATTCCATATCTCCGTAATATGTCAGCGCCAGCGTACGCGGAATGGGGGTCGCCGTCATCACCAGCATATCGGCCGATCTGCCTTTTTCCGACAGGCTTAAACGCTGGTGAACGCCGAATTTATGCTGCTCGTCAACTACGGTCAAAGCCAGATCTTTGAACACGACGTCTTCGGAAAATAAAGCGTGCGTCCCGATAATGATCTGCGCTTGTCCCGATGCTATCCGGTTTAAAATTTCCTGTCTTTTTTTTCCTTTGTCCCGGCCTGTCAGCAAAACGACGGCAACGCCTGCCGTCGCCGCGATTTTACTGACGGAATTAAAATGCTGGTTTGCCAGAATGTCCGTCGGCGCCATTAAAGCCGCCTGCGCGCCGGCTTCAACCGCATTTAACATGGCGAACAAAGCGACCATTGTTTTTCCGGATCCGACGTCGCCCTGAACCAGACGCAGCATGCGCAGCGGAGAATCCATATCGGCGTTGATTTCTTTTAGTACTCGGATTTGCGCGCTTGTTAAAGAAAAGGGTAAAGCGTCAAGTACTGCTTTTCTGATTTTTCCGTCCCCATGTATTGCACGTCCGGCAACCCGGCGCATATTGCGGCGTACAAGGGCCAAAGCCAACTGATTTGCCAGCAATTCATCATAAGCCAGACGCTGTTTGGCCGCCTTGATTTTTTGTAAATCGTCTTCATTTTGCGGGCAATGGATAATTTTCAGGGCGCTTTGAAAATCCGGCCAGCCTTCGCGTTTGGTCATGGCGGGATCCCGCCAGTCCAGCAAAACAGGCATTTTTTCGATACCGATACGAACGGCTTTGTTTAAAATTTTTCCGGATAAGCCCGCCGTCAAAGGATAAACGCACTCTATTTCCGGGATTTTATCCAATTCCGTTTCGGAAACGATATAATCGGGGTGAAGCATTTGAATCTGCGCGTTTCCAGGCCCGAAGCGTTCAACTTTGCCGCTGATAAAACGCTTTTCTCCGACTGGCAGGACTTGCGCCGGATAATTGCCGTAAGCATGAAAAAAAATCACATTAATGACGCCAGTATCGTCATGGCAGACAATTTTATAGGGACTTTTGCGGGTCGCCGGCGGATAGTGTCTGTCAACGATGACTTCGATCGTAACAACGCCGGTCTGCGGCGCGTCGGCTATTTTTGTTTTTAACCGCCGGTCGATAAAACCCGTCGGCATGTGAAACAGCAAATCGACAATTGCGGGACCGCACAGTTTTTCACATAGCAGAGCCGTTTTTTTTCCGATGCCCGGCAGCTTTTCCAACGGAGCAAAGAACGGAAATAAAATTTCGGGACGCATCGGTAAAATTCCTAAAAATAAAAGATGATTTTCTTTTTTTCCTATTGTATTTATCTTGATTAACGGAGCAAGTTTAAAATGAAATTTTCAAAAATTCCCGAAAAGCATCTGCTGGCCGGCGTGCCTGATAACTATGCCGCTTTGGTTTTGGCGGAAATGGCCCGGCAGACGGCAGACGTCGTCCATATCTGCCGCGATGATATGCGTTTGGCGGCTTTGGTGGAACAGCTGGGATTTTTTGCCCCCGATCTGAACGTGTTGTCTTTCCCGGCTTGGGATACGGTGCCGTACGACCGGGTGTCGCCGAATACGGACGTCGTGGCGCGGCGGCTGGAAACATTGTCAAATCTGCATGCCGGCAAAGGAAAGACGGCCCGGCTGGTTGTCACAACCGTCAACGCCGTTTTACAGCGTGTGCCGCCGGTTGATTTTTTTAAAGCTTCTCTTTGCGCCGAAACGGGAAAATCATTTAACGAACAGGCTTTTCATCGGTTTTTGGAAAAAAACGGCTATCAGCGTACCGAACAGGTCATGGAAGCGGGCGAATATGCCGTGCGCGGCGGTATTATTGACGTATTTGCGCCGGGAACGGCGGAACCGCTGCGTTTGGATTTGTTCGGCGATGAATTGGAAACAATCCGTACTTTTGATCCGATGACGCAGCGTACGACCGGCAAGCTGGATCGTTTTGTTTTTAAACCGGTCAGCGAGGTTGCTCTGGACGCTGAAGCCGTTTCGCGTTTTCGTACAAATTACCGTGAATTATTCGGTTTGGGATCTGATGACATTTTGTATGAAAGTATTTCCGAAGGCCGGCGGTTTCAAGGTATGGAACACTGGCTGCCGTTATTTCATGACGGAACGGATACTTTGTTCGCTTTTGTGCCGGAAGCCGTAATTTCTTTGGATTATCAGGCGGACGAAGCGGCCCGGGCGCGTTTTGAACAGATCGCGGAATTTTATCAGGCGCGCAAAGACGCCGAGCAAAACGGCCTGTCCGAAGGCGGCATGATTTATCACCCCGTTCCGCCCGAACGGCTGTTTCTGGATCAGGCCGAGCTGGACCGGCTGATGACAGGCAGAGCGGTGTACACTCACTTTCCCTTTGCCGCGCCCGAAGAATCCGGACTAACCGACGTTATTGACGCCGGCGGACGTGCCGGACGCGATTTTTCGGCCGAGCGCGCGGCGCCGGACGCTGATATTTATGAGGCCGTGCGCAAATTCATTGTTGAAGAACGGCAAAATAAAAAACAAGTCGTCTTGTGCGGCTTTTCGACGGGATCGCGCGCACGGATCGCTTCGTTGTTAAAAGAGCGCGGCGCTCCGACGGCCGAAGTCGAAACATGGGATCAGGCGTTGAAAACAAAAGACGGCACGCCTTTTGTCGTTTTGCCTTTGGATCAGGGCTTCAGGACGGAAAAACTCTGCGTTTTATCCGAATCGGACATTCTGGGGGACAGACTGGTTCATTCCGTTAAACGCAAAAAGCGCGGCGATCAGTTTATTTCGGACGTTTCGGCTTTAAACGAAGGAGATCTGGTCGTTCATATAGACCACGGGATCGGCAGGTATAAAGGATTGGAAACGCTGCAGGTCGGCGGAGCGCCGCATGACTGCGTATGTTTGGTTTATGCCGATGACGACAAGCTGTTTGTGCCTGTGGAAAATATCGAAGTATTGTCGCGTTACGGTTCCGAACAGGCGGGAGTTCTGCTGGACAAACTGGGCGGAGCAGCTTGGCAGGCGCGCAAATCGCGGCTGAAAAAACGTATCCGGGATATGGCGGAAGCTTTGATTAAAGTCGCGGCGGAAAGATATTTGAAAAAAGCGGACGTATTGCCTGTTTCCGCCGGGATTTACGATGATTTCTGCGCTCGTTTCCCCTATGCGGAAACGGAAGATCAGGAAAAAAGCATTCAGGACGTATTAAACGATTTGACCGAAGGCCGCCCGATGGACCGGCTGGTTTGCGGCGACGTGGGTTTCGGCAAAACGGAGGTCGCTTTACGCGCCGCTTTTACGGCGGCGATGAACGGCGTTCAGGTGGCCGTTG